>BNJV01000399.1_pt1 | contig 302715 bp, 354 predicted proteins | sample 8540591 | NCBI WGS metagenome assembly BNJV01 (sample SAMD00202457, study PRJDB9452) | human saliva metagenome | host: Homo sapiens | reverse complement strand
AAAGTTATACATTACTATTGTTTGTGTTTCTTTGCATGTCTTGCTTCCGCACGAGCCTTTCGAGCGTTTTCGTTTGCTTTAAGATCACTTTCACGTTTTTCACGGAAATAATTAGCTATGGAAGATAAAACAAGAATTACCAACACCGTAACATTGAACATGCCGGGCCCAAAGGTATAGATGTGATAACACAAATAACCAAACGCAACAAGGGTTAGTAGATGTTTTAAAATTTTCATTTGCCCTCCTGTATTATCGTAATGTTTCTACACCAGTCTTAAGTGGGAAACCGTCATAGGTTACCCAGTCACTAGAACTACCAACATATAAGGCAGACTCAAGCCCTACCTCACTCATAGTCAATAACGCATTACAAGCCGTTACCCCTGAACCACAATAGGTCACAACAGGTCTATTTTGGTAAATTTCATTATAATACTGGGATTCTAAATCTTTTACAGACTTAGGACCATCTGCGGTATAGCCACTTTCATAAAAATGATTAACAGCACCAGGAATATGCCCAGTCATACCATCCATCGTATCTACTTGAGACCCATCATAACGATACGGCGCACGAGCATCAATGATAACATGATCTCCGCTTTCACTAGCTTTGAGAACCTCGTCACGGCTCATAACCATATGAGTTTGCAATTCATAGTTGAAAACAGTTGGTTCTGTCGGCAACGGAGTAGGATCTTTAGTAAGAAGATGACCTTCCTTAACCCAACGTTCAATACCGCCAGACAACACGCGCACATCAGACAACCCCATGTAGCGCAAAGTCCACCAGAGACGACCCGCCAAGAAGAGCCAAGAATCATACACAACGACCTTGGAGTCGCGAGTAATACCATAAGACTCAAAGGTATGAGCCAATTGCTCCATATCTGGCAATGGATGACGACCTCCATGCTGTCCCAAAGGACCTGTTAAATCTTTATCTAAATCTACTGGAAAAGCCCCCTTAATATGGCCTTTTTTATAATCTTGATAACCGCGGGCATCTAACACGATAACCTCATCAAGACAAGCTAATAATTCTTTAGGAGTGATAAAATTTGACATGTTGTACTCCTTTCATTGATTATATCGAAAAAAATACAAATTTGATAATATTATTATATAACGATATGAAAGTATGGACAATGAATATCAAAATATAATTTAAACAATACGCCAATATGTTCTAATAGCTCTTTCACATCACAAACATCCTATCCATACAAATAAAAGGTATGCCTATATTACATTATAGGCATACCCATATATAACTTGATGTATTTTAATTATAAAAGAAAAGAATTTCCACAACGTAAACATACATATGTATGCTCCCAGTCACGACGTAATCCTGGATATGTGTCTCTATTCCATACATAACGTTGATATGTTTTATATATTAACAACGCATATGCACCAAAGTAGATGATAAGAGAAGACTCATGTTTACTCAACCCAGTAATCATAAGAAGAAAAACTAGACCGATCTGTATTGCAAGAGACCACTTAAAAATATATTTACCTATTGATTTTTTTTCATTGGAGGTTTTGCCATCATAGAAAGTGCTGTTTGTTGTGTGCCTACTGTATTGCCAATACCAACACCTACTCGACCACCAGCACCAATACCTACACCTGTAGTTACGCCATTTACATTAGAAAAACCTCCAGCATAAGCAATATTATAACTTTGGATATTTTCCGACTGGCAATATGGACATACGTATGCATTCTCGCTCATAATTCTCTCTCCTATTGTATCTCAAATTATTATAATCGTTTATATCCTACTTAGAATTAATGAGAAAGTAATGAGAGTCACAATATTTTTTTAAAGGCTAAAAAAAGCCTCTATCATAGATAGAGACTTTCACAATTAAAATTTCACATTATAATATTTTTTTAAATGCTTTTTACTGAAATAACATATCCACTTGAAGTTGCATCAACTTTTTTTCTTTTTTTAAATGCCGCAATTGAATCTCCAGAATATATTACATTTCCATTAAGGTCATAAATAGCACTAAATTTGAGGCTATTCACAACTCCTGAATCTTTTAATTTTGCTTTTTTTACGGTAGACTTAACCTTTTCTGAAGTATACGGCATTTTTGATAAGTTATTCCTTTTTATTATGCCTTCTATGGACTTATTATAATCGTAATCAGCTATAGCTTCGCCTTCAGCGATAAAGTTTTCTTTTTTATCAACTGTATACACCTTGAATTTTAAGGTATATTTTGGCGGTTCATAAATAACATTCTGTACAGAATTCAAATCTAAATAAATATCACTGCTACTATCATGACGTTCACGCCAAAACTGTGATGAGTTCTGTAATTCACCTAAAGAAATAGCAAATGTTGCACTAGAAATACATACAAAAGCAACTATTAATGTAAAAAGCCTAGTAATATGTAATAACATAAAATCCTCTCTCAAAACACTAAACAAAAGGAGCTCTAAACTAGAGCTCCTTTATTAGATAGCATCAATTTTTTGAAGCTCATCACCTATACGTTTAACGATACCTGTCACAAGTGCATTCCCCATGAAGAACATACGCATACGATCAGATACCTCTACTACTTCACCTTTTGCATTACGTTTATAGCGAGTCCAGTCATCAGGAAAATCTTGTAAACGCTCAGCTTCAATCGGTGTAATAAGTCGATATTTACCATCAATTTTCAAAAGATGTGTAGATCGATTAACACTGCCTTCAGATGTAAGCATTGTCCGACCTGGTAGTTCAAGAGAGTCATATTCACTCATACCACCTTCAGAGAAGGTATAAGTATGTCCATTTGCTGCAGTCCGTGTAATTTTCTTAGGACCACGAAGATATTTAAACTTCTCTAATTTTTCACCATCAACATAATAATTTTCTGGTACTTGATTGTCTTTAACCACAATCTTTTTCATTGGGATTGGTTCTTCATCCCCTTTTGGTTCAGTTTCAATCGTATAATAATACCCATTAGTCATGAGTCCAGAGTTCCACATTTTACCATCAGAGAAATTTGCTGATACTTCTGCAATATCTTCATCAAGCTTATTAGCATTAATACGTTTCTTAACTGCTTCCCCCTTAACAGGGAATTGACGACCAAAGAGCCCGTCTTCAAAGATATATGGTGCATAACACTCTAATCGAGCATTTAAGTCTGCATCATTAGACAGTGTAGCTTCATATTTAGTATGTAATCGTTTTCCCCACTTTGTATCATTTCTAAAAACAAAGAAGAATACACGACGTCGACGTTGAGCACGACCATAATCAGCAGCATTAATAACACGCCATTCCACAGAATAACCTAATTGATTGAAAGCAGCCAACATAATCGCAAAGTCACGGCCACGTTGATTGGAAGGAGCCTTCAATAAACGGTCAACATTTTCTAAAACCAAATACTTAGGTCTAATTACCTCAGTAGCACGGATAATTTCCCAGAAAAGAACCCCTTTTTTCCCTTCGATACCAAGTTCATTCTTCTTACTACGTGCAACCGAATAATCTTGGCAAGGAAAGCCCCCAACAATCATATCTACGCCATTAGCTTTCATTTCCGCAAACTTTTCATTAGGAATTAAAGCTACATCGGTTGGAATATGTTCCATATCAGGAAATCTATATAAACCTACTTCATAGGCATCTTGAGTCTTACGAGATGGCTCATACTGGTTAGAATACAGCGTTTGGAAAGCTGATTTAGAAGAGTTCTCTAATCCTACTATAAAGCCACCTACACCATCAAACATGGAGAATATTTTCATCACTTTACCCCTTAATTTATTACCTTCATAGATCATTATTATAGCAGAAATTCAAAAAAAGATCAAGATCAAATTGATTTTCTACTATATATCTTTCACAATCTCTGCTATGTATTCTCTATTTAACCAATAACATTGCTTTGTTATATGTTGTCCGTCTGGTAGCTCTACTTGATCTTTGCCATCTCTAGCCTTAGGACGAATATGACAAACACCATTAAAGCTAGCACCTGGTAAATTATTTGATACACCATTACGTACAGGAGTAAGTTGAACCCCTTCTTCCAAAATAGCTTTTGTTGTTTTCCAAAGATCTTTGAGCTCATGCTCAATTACAACCTCTGGCATATTCCACAGCATAATTCCTTTTAAATAAGGTTCTCTATTTTTATTTTCCTTCTCAGTCTCATCATATTGAAATACTACAAATAGATATTTTGTATACTCAAATTTTTCATAAAGCTGAGAGTCTTCCCATGCATCGTTAACCCAACGATGAAAGTCTATTTGTTCAAAGGACATATGTTCCTTTGGGATTCCAGTAGGCTCAAGCCGTATGGTTTTAAACTTAATATTTGCTTTACTAAACTCTCTAAGTGATTCTAACTTAGTCCCTTTTACACCCAAAACCGCACTAATAAGATTGGCATTAAAAGCCTTATTTTTAGTTACTGGAATATCTACGAGTTTTGCAATTTCAGATACTCGTTTACCAATATATGGAGCGAATCGTTCTTGTAATAATTGTAATGTAGTCTTACTTTTAAGTTCATCAACATTAAATAGTGATGGTATTAATTGTCTATCAATAACACGGCGAGCAAAGGCAGACATGTAAGAACTTTTAAGAGAAAAGGCACGTTGTTTAGCTGGTATATTAGAAAATGGTTGTTTTCTTATGGACTTAGCATTAGCCCCTTTAGTACACGCAGCCAAATACATCGTATCACCTTCCGAAATATTATGGGCCTCACCAGCTTTTAATCTTATCCATAATAGTCTGCCAATCTTGCTTTTATAATTTCTAAATCCACAGGATCAAAATTATGTAAAACAGACTTTATGATAGGAAAGTCCTTTTTATCTAATTCGTCTTTATATAAGTAAAATATAAGCAATAAATTCTTATTTTTTTGCCAAAATGATGATTCTTCAAAAGAGTCTTTATAATCCTCTTCATAGTTAATAATATTTAAAAACTAACCGTTCTTTTTGCAGAGAAGTCATTCTTTTTTTATTTTCTTTTATAGCAGTAACTTTTTAGCTCTAAACCTAAATCAACAAAAATCTGCTTCTGCTCTGCTATTAACGGCCATTTTAAATAAGCCTTCTTCTAAAACCTGACCTATACCGCCCTTGTTTCCCCTACTATCCAGGCGATTATTTATATCAAACTCACCAACCGTTTTACCCTCTGCAGATTCAGCTATATCTAATACTTCTTCAATGGAGTTATAAACCTTATCCGTGCTCATTAGAATCCCCTCCAATCATATATATGTAAATTATATCAAAGGTATTAAGAAATATACTAATTTAACTTTCACAGAGTATATTCATCTATAAATAGCGAATTATAAATATTAATATATGTTCACATCGAATAATTTCATCTATTCCTTATGATTCTCCGCTCTACACGTCTTTTTTGGGACGTAAGTTTATGATATAATATAACTAATTACTCTTAGGGGCGTAGTCCGCCCAAACGGATCCAAAAAGAGTTAGTGTGTTTTCAAGGAGCGTGCGCAGTTGAAAAAGGGGTACATCAAGTTAATAGCAGCCGTTATACTTGGCATCGCTATTATCGGTGGTGGGATCTACGGGGTGTATACACTCTTGTCATCCAATACAACGACAATTTTATATCGATCAACCGTTGACGACAAGATCAACGCTATCCGACCTTATATCGTAGCATTAGACTCATATAACGCGTACAGTGTAGCCTATGCAAATCAATTACAACCAACGCTCGAAGAGTTACGTAATGGGTCCCATAACACGACGATTACATTACCTAAATACAAAGATCTTAAAACAGCATTAGAGGCTGCAAAGCAAGATAGCCCTACTCCATACGAAGATGTAAATCAATCAACTAATGATGTATTAGCAGTGCTAGATCAATTGATCCCTGTTGCGGATCAATTGCAAGCCTACTATGTAGAACGTCGTTTTGAAAAAGATAATTTCAAAGGTAGCGATGAGTTAGCGGCACAGTATGTACCTCTAGCTGAACAATTCTATGCTACATACAACGCTTTAGATTTAGCCTTAGATAATCGTAATAATGAGCTCTATACAGAACGCATGACTGAATATCAAGGTGAAAAACGTGAAAATGCAGTTAACTTCATCGAGTTAAATCTCATGACTGCCCAAACAATCGATCTTATCGATCCAGATGGAAATACAGATACCCAAAAGGTTGAAGCAAACTTGCAACAAATCACGCAACGCATCAACAAGTTACAACCTGGTACAACATCAGAAACGCAAAACGCAGTTCGCGAGTATCAAGATTCTGTAAAAGAATTTGTCGCAGAGGCTCGCAACTATATCATCATCAATTCTTCCTACGGCGAAGCATATACACAACTATTTATTAAATATAACAAAATGGTTGGCAAAGCAAATGTCGTGAATATGGCAGAACTTGATGCAACAGAGCAAAAGAAAAAATAACTAACTACAAAAAGAGGACTAGCCGTGGCTAGTCCTCTTTTGCTATGTCGACAACTACGTTAAATTATATTAACAAGTTTCATCACTATAGGTTTATATAATAAAATTATTTCCGTTTAAGTCTTTCGTAATGATATAGTATTCAGATGGAGATATCTTAATACCATCGATATTGTTATTCCCTACAATATTAATCTTAGGATATCCAAGGAAGAGTGCTATCGAATCATCTAGCATCAATTGTTGTGCATTGATCAACGCATTACGACGCACTAATGGATCGTTGGCACTTTCACCAAGAGCTAACAATTCATCGAAACGTGGATTGGAGAATCCAGAACCATTTGCCTCAGCACCGGTCCCCCAGTATTGTTTCAAGAACCATACAGGTTGGCCAGTATTAGCAGTAACTACACTAGAGATGAGCATATCGTAATCCCCAGATTGCGCCAATGTATCAATCACAGCATAGTCTATGATTTTGATTTGTAAATCTACACCGATTTTTTTGTAGTCCGCTTGTAATGCCTCTGCATATAATGGCAATTCAGGACGAGATGTATAGGCATAGAAATCAAGCACTAGGTTTTCACCATCTTTATCTACAATCCCATCACCATTTGTATCAATATAACCTTCACGTTTAAGTAATTCTTTAGCACGTTCAACATTATATTTATTAGGATCCCGCAATTGATTGAATCCATAATCAATGGACGGTGGCAATGGAGCCTTACCGGCAATAAAGGTATCCTTCATAAGGTTCTTTGCATAGGACTCACGATTCGCTCCGGCAATGAGGGCCGCTCGAAGATTAGCATTCTTAAGCTTGCCTTTTTGGCTCATCCGAACGAATACATCACGTAAAGATGATCCTTCATAAATAGTAAATTTCTTATCGTTTTGGAAGATACCATATTCGCCAGGTCCAATGCTAACGGCCATATCTACATCACCCGCTTGCAATGCCATAGCTCGTGTATTGGCATCGTTAATAGATGGAATTTCAACCTTACCGAAGCCTGGCTTGCCATCCCAGTAGTTATCATTCCGTGCTAGCTCAGCACGCTCTTTTGTAAATGATGTCACTACATAAGGACCAGTACCAATAGGACCTTCCTTTGCAATATCACGACCATTTGCCTCAGCAGTTACATCCATAACAAGGAACAATGGATCCCCCAATAAGCTTGGCAAATTATAATAAGGCTTATCGGTCTTAATTGTGAGCTCTTGACCATTAGCCGTCATTTCAGTGTAATTAAAGAATGTTTTTGCCCGTTTACTCTTCGCAAAGGTTCTTTCCAAAGATGCCTTTACGGCCTCAGCAGTAAGGGCATTACCGTTAGAGAACTTAACCTTATCATTGATGGTGAAAGTCCAAGTCAGCTTATCATTACTTTGTTTCCAAGAGGATGCTAACCAGGGCTTAGCATTCATGTGATCATCAAATTTTATTAGTGTTTCCCCTACACCATATCGTACAACAGCCCAGCTAAAATAGTTTTCTGTTGGTTCTAATGTACCTGCAAAGCTAATGGCCCCTACTTTTAATATATCATTAGATGAATTGGATAATTGATTCATACAGCCTACAGTGCCAAGTACTGTCACACCAGGGTCATACCAATCAGTAATACCTTACGTAATCCTTTCATTCACATACCTAACCTTTCTCTATAAGTATATGTATATGTATATGTATATCATTTCATATGAGCATATTTTAATTATACCCATAGGGGTATATTGCTTAGTCAACTATACTATATATTTAGCGTTAACACAATCATTTTTTTGAGAAAAATTTTCGATATATTTATGTAGAAGAAAAAAATTATCCGCATAATAAATAATAGATAATATAAAAAAATAGCAGTTAACCAAATGGCTAACTGCTATTTTTATATAATCAAAAATTTACGCTTTCCCAGCTTCTTCTAAGGTAAGTGGCTTATGATCTTTGCCAATTTCAAAGATAGAGCTCAATAGAACCTTTGTATAAGGATGTTTTGCATCTGCTAAATGGAATGCATCTAGCTCTTCAACGATAGCACCTTTATACATAACCACTACCTTATGACACATAGTACGAATGAACGCAATATCATGAGCGATAAATAGATATGTTAAATTTTTCTTCTTTTGTAAACGCGCTAGTAAATAGGCGATGGAGTCTTGTACAGACACGTCTAGAGCACTTGTTGCCTCATCTAGAACAAGAATTTCTGGTTCAAGTACAATGGCACGAGCAATGGCCACACGTTGACGTTGGCCGCCAGACATTTCATGAGGATAACGATGCATGAACTCGCGAGGTAGGTCTACCATTTCAAGATAGTCACCTGCGATTTGTTCTTCTTTTCCTTTTTCTAGAAGCCCAAAATTGTATAACGGTTCAAGGATAATATCCTTTACCTTCATACGAGGATTGAAGGCTGCAGATGGATCTTGGAATACCATTTGAATTTTCTTGCGATATTCTTTCGTTTGCTCAGAGTTCATATGTTGAATCTCTACACCATCTACATAAATCTCGCCTTCTGTGATAGGCAGCATCTTCATAATCATACGAACCAAAGTCGTTTTACCAGAGCCAGATTCCCCTACAATCCCAAGGGACTGGCCTTTTTCTAAGGTGATATTAATACTCTTACACGCTTCGAGCTCACCACCAGTAGGAAGTGGGAATCGTTTACATACATTTTTTAATTCTACAGCGTAGTTAGTCAATGTAACGACCTCCTTCCAATGTTGGTACAGCATCTTTTAATTGCTTCGTATATTCATTAGATGGGTTTTCCAAAATATCTTGCGGTGTGCCAGCATCAACAACACGACCCTTTTTCATAACAATTATATAGTCGGACATATAGGCCGCTACACCAAGGTTATGCGTAACCATTACGATAGCAGAATTATGCTCTTTAGCAAGTTCTAGCATTTGCATAACAACTTGAGACTGTGTCGTTACATCTAGTGCCGACGTCGGTTCATCACCGATGAGCAATGCTGGGTCTAAAGCTAATGCCATAGCAATGCCCACACGTTGTCTTTGACCACCAGATAATTCATGAGGATAACGGCGCAATATATCTGCCCCATTAGGAAGAGAAACAGATTCTAATAACTCAATTGCTCGTCGATCACATTCATCATTGGTAATTTCTATATGAGATTTAAATAATTCTCTAAACTGTTTACCAATGCGAACTATTGGGTCTAAAGCACTACCACTATCTTGGAAAATCATGGCCATGTCTTTACCACGTATAGCTCTCCACTCTGACTTAGATAGGGTGCGAAGGTCTTGACCATTAAAGATCATTGTACCATCTGTGACCTCACCACCTATAGGCAATAAACCCATGAGGGCCCGGATCACGGTAGTTTTACCGGATCCAGATTCCCCTACAATGGTCAATACCTTACCGCGTTCCAAGGTAAAGTTTACATCCATAACAGCAGGCACACCTTGGTACGCGATGTTAAGGTTCTCTACAGTTAGTATGTTTTCTGCCATTATAGCTCCTTATTATTTTGTAATTTTATTAGTAATCCAGTAGTAGTCACTTGGGTACATGACAGCACCTTTCAAGTAAGAACCAGTAACGATATTAGTTTTAGGGTAACCTAAGAACAATGCAGCACCATCATTCATCAATAATTGTTGAATTTGAATTGCATAGTCACGACGTTTTGCAGGATCAAATTCAGTTTCAGCAGCATCTAACAATTGGTCAACTTGTGGATTGGAGTAACCAGAACCGTTTTGAGGGTTGGAACCATCCACATTAGTATGCCAGTAGTTAGCTAAGAACCAGATTGGATCGCCTGTATTAGCAGTTACGATGTTGGAGATAAGCATATCATAGTCGCCATCTTGACCCATTTTATCAATCAAGTTATAGTCAACTGTTTTGATTTTCATGTCGATACCCACTTTTTTAAGGTCTGCTTGAACAGCTTCTGCATAAAGTGGTAATTCTGCACGAGAGTTATATACTACGAAGTTGAATGTTAATGGTTTGCCATCTTTATCAAGGATGCCGTCCCCATCAGTATCTTTCCAGCCATCTTCTGCTAATAATTGTTTAGAACGTTCAGGATTATACGCATTAGGATCTTTCAAATCTTTGAAGCCATAGTCCATGGATGGTGGAATTGGTGCGGAACCAGGAATGAATGTGCCTTTTAGCAATACATCGGCATAGTTTTTGCGATCTGTTGCGGAAATTACAGCTGCACGAACTTTGTCATCACCAAGAACACCTTTTTGGTTGATACGAGCCAATACTACGCGAAGAGATGCGATTTCATCAACCTTGAACTTATCGTTATTTTGGAATAAGCCCATTTCACCAGCACCGATGTTAACCGCCATATCAACATCACCAGATTGCAAGCTCATAGCACGCGTATTAGGATCGTCGATGGAAGGAATTTCTACAGTTTTAAATGGTACTGTACCATCCCAATAGTTTTCGTTAGCAGCCATCTCAGCACGTTCTTTTGTGAAAGATTTAACTACGTATGGACCTGTACCAATAGGACCTTCCTTCGCAAAGTTACGGCCATCTTTTTCAGATTGTACATCAACGATTAGGAATAACGGATCCGCTAAAGGCCAGGCATATTAGGATATTCTTTTGTTGTATGAATAACTAATTGTTGACCATTAGCTTCCATAGAGTCATATTCGAAGAATGTTTTTGCACGATTGGATTTTTCAAAAGCCCGTTCGATAGATGCTTTAACTGCTGCAGCATCAACTTTTTTACCATTAGAGAATTTCACCTTATCATTGATTGTGAAAGTCCACGTTTTATGGTCTGGGGATACTTCCCATTTAGATGCAATCCATGGTTGAGGTTTCATTTGTTCGTCAAACTTAGCCAATGTTTCGCCTACACCATAGCGCATGACAACCCATGCGAAGAAGTTTTCTGTAGGTTCTAATGTGGATGCGAAGTTAGTTACACCAACTTTTAAAACATCCTTATTAGCAGCACCATTATTATCAGAGCCGCAACCAGCAATGAAGGAACCCATCATTACAATGCTAAGACCTGCTAAGAGGGCTTTTTTCCAAGATTTTTTCATGTAAAATCTCCTTGTACCATTACATATAAACATAAAACATACACATCATGACCACTACAATCTACAATAGTCATAATGGAAAAACCTTATTACCGCCTATTTATATAACAACTTTCACAACACAAGCTATAAATAAGCATCACACGTAACTAACCTTGGTTCTTAGGATCCACTACGTCCCGTAAGGAATCAGACCAAAGGTTAAAGATAGCAACTACGATAAGGATGGACATACCAGGGAATGCCATCAGCCATGGACTGGTTTGTAAATATTGACGACCTTCGTTAAGCATAAGGCCCCATTCTGGTGTTGGTGGTTGAGCACCAAATCCAAGGAAGGAAAGACCTGCTACTTCAATCATGATAGCCCCAATATCAAGAGCCCCTGTTGTAACAACAAGAGGAAGGATATTGGGAATGATATGACGTCTTAGAATAGTCGTTGTAGAGGCCCCCATCATGACAGCCGCCGTTACATACTCTTCACCGCGAACTTTCAACGTCATAGACCGTACAAGACGAGCATATTTTGCCCAACCAACTACAGATAGCGCTATAATCGTATTCACAATGCTACCACCCAAAATACCAGCAATGGCAATGGCTAATACTACACCCGGGAAGGATAGCATAATGTCCGCAAGACGCATGAGGACCATTTCGATTTTCCCGCCGAAATAACCAGCTACAGCACCGATAATAGTACCAATGCTTACCATGATAACAACGATACTGACACCCATAAACAAGGATAACTGTGTACCATAAATGATGCGAGACAATACATCACGACCAAGCTTATCTGTACCAAACCAATGTTGACTACTTGGCGCTTGTAATGCTTGACTCAGATTTGAGCTAAAAGCATCACCCGGAGCAAGCCATGGTGCAAATATAGCTATGAGAACTACCACAATCATCAAGGCGCTGTAGAAAGAGAACAATTTATGTTTGAATAAATTCTGCCATTATGCTCTCTCCCTTTTTAATCTAGGGTCTAACAAGATATATGACGCATCAACTAATGCATTAATACACATATATGCTAAGGCAACCCACAACACAAAACCTTCGATCAATGGATAGTCGCGCATGGTAATGGCATATACTGCCATATTCCCAAGGCCAGGCCAGGAGAATACCATTTCAATAACTGCAACACCGCCTAATAACCAACCGATAACAACGCCCAGTATAGTGATAAGTGGTAATACTGCATTAGGCAAAATATGACCGAATAAAATTTTCATCTCACTCACACCACGAGCACGTGCGCCGATAACATAATCCTTTTGCATTTCTTCAAGAATAACGAGACGAACTTGGCGCATGTACTTGGACCCGACTACAACAGCTAATGTAACGGCTGGTAGAATTACACCGATAGGAGTTACACGAGAAGATGCAATAGGAACAAGTCCTAATTTAAGGCCAAAGATATAAATCAGTACAAGGCCTAACCAGAATGATGGCATAGACACGCCTACAAAGGAAGCAACGCGCAACAGATAGTCGATCCATTTGTTTCGATTTAAGGCGCTTATAATCCCTGCCGGCAATGCATAGAGCAATGTAAATACTAATGATGTACCTGCTAACATAACTGTCCCTGGCAAAGCCTCCAACATACGATCTACAACAGGCTTTTTAGCAGAGTAACTCATCCCTAAGTCACCTTGTGCAGCATTCACAACCCAGTTTGCATATTGCACTAAGAACGGTTTATCTAACCCAAGCTGAGCTCGAGTTTCATCGATAAGCTCCTGAGACACGATAGTATCTGCCGTTTCTAGTAACATCGTAACTGGATCGCCTGGTGCTAAATAAGTGAGACAAAATGTTAAAAAAGTAATGCCAAACAGTGTAACAATGAATTGACCTAGCTGTTTAGCAAAGCGTTTGCCCATAGGCGCCTCCTCCTATACTCTCTAAATACTACAATAATCTAAATGAACAACTAATATGCTTATCTCTCCCGATATAGCAGAGGTGCATATAGGAAAACGACAAAAAAGGTTAGTCCACCTGACTAACCTAAATTAAGTATAGTATGTACAATACCATACATTTAGAGCAGGCTTTCTGACTCATGATTCATCGCAATATTTCGGCCTTCCCAGTTTCCCAGTGACCCTATAATGAAACCTTGCTCCTCATTACAGCTATTTGCATAGTATGGGATTTTCACCCATTTTCCTCTTTTACGCTCGGTAATACCGACACTCATTAGTTCATTCATTTTTATCGATTATAAATATACTATATTAATATCCTGTTTACAATACATATACCCCTTTAGGGGTATATGTACATCGTAGATTTTTCAATGTAATTTTTTTATACTAATAAAAAAATTATCGATTACTGATTAAGTCTCTATTTATGTATAAACCCATAAAAAAATCACTTTATATATATGATTTTTTTTCCGTATTAACTGTATCCAACTGTATATATATTAATTATTATTATAATGGTAATTTTTCTCATGAATTTTTATACATACCGAAAAAAACTCTTAATCACTTTAGCAACTATCAATTATTTATAATTAATAAAAACCATAATTAATAAGTCTGATTAATATACCAAAAAGAGGCTGTTACTAAGTAACAGCCTCTTATAAGACGAGAGTTATTTAATTAATCGATACTTTGTTGTAAGCGGTGCGCTTTGCGTGTAGCCCACGCTTTACGCAAAACATAGATCACAAGACCAATGCTTACTGCCACGGCACTACCAACCATAGCATCAAAGCCACATGCATAGATAGCATACAAGCAGTAGATAACGCCTGCACCAAATACGTAATTAGAGCGTTTAATACGGCTTTCAGCTACACCAGCCATACGCATCATTGTAGGTACTGCTAAGATGCACAATACATATGGTACTACGTTAGTTACAACCGCCAAGTTTACCAATACTTCAAATTGCTCACGCAAGGAATCACTTGCAGTGAACAATGTAAGTAATGTTTCAACAGCGAGTAGAATGAATACGCCGCGAACAGGAGCATCCTTACTATTTACACGAGCGAATACTTTAGGGAAGTAACCATGTTCCGCTGCGCTTTTAAATACACGAGACAATGTGAATTGCCAGCAAAGTAAAGCGCCAAAGCAAGAAATAACCATTGCAGCCATCACGATGTTTGCAATTGTATCATTGAACATGTATACGAATGTCAAACCGAATGGTGCGTTAGAATTTAATAAGTCGATGTTAGGCACGATACCGGCCATAACATTTGTGGACAAGATGTAAACCACTGCCACTGCTAATGTACCCGCTACAGTTGCGATAGGTACGTTTTTCTTTGGATTCTCAACAGCATCAGCATTAGCCGCTGCGGACTCAAATCCTAGGAAGCCCCACAATGTGAGGGAAATGGATTGTTTTACTGCATCGTAAAACGGAAGATCATTTGGGTTCCAAGCCGCCCAATAAATAGACGGATTAAACCAATACCAGCCGATTGTACCAATTAATAAAACCGGCACAATAGAGCCCCAAATAGTCATGTTGCTGAGTCGACCTGTGAAGCGATTACCACGGAAGTTCAAAATCGCTGCAAACCACAAAAGCACAATTGTTACTTGGCTTGTTTGTGTTGCATTAAGGTCAACACCAAAGAAAGCTGCGCCATAACCTACGGCAGACACCGCGATGGCGATATTAGCAATGATGAGAGATATGCTGTAAGCATAGCTCGCCATAAAATGTCCAGTTTTACCGAAGCGGTGTTCTGCATAACCGCCCATGCCCCCTCTAATCTGGGAGAACATACCCGCTTGAGCAAAATATACGCTAACAGAAGCGCACCCACAGCTGTTACGAGCCAAGATAAAACTGAAATAGTACCAACTTGAGCCAAATTAGTTGGTAACATAATGATCCCAGCTCCTAGCATATTGGCTGCTACCATTGTGGTTAGCTGGAATACAGACATTTTTTTAGCGGTGGTTTTCATGTATCAATCCCCTTTCAAAAGGTGAATTTTTTCTCGTCCATAATTCACTTAAATATAATATACCGCTAAGTAAATTCAGTTCGTGCTGTGATGGGCTTGAATGTGAATTTACCGTTGTTATTCTTATTACGAATTAAATAATAACACCTATGAACCCAAAATGAAAGTACTTTATTGGCGGACAAGCATTATTACACGAATTGAATAAATTATAGTTAATTTATCATCTAAAACGAACAGAACTCATTTTAACAATGACAGGGTATATTTTTACCCCATTTTATTCTGTGTATATATGTGATTTTTACTATCTATCATGGTTATAGTGTCGTAGCACAAGACTATTGTTTTCTAGCAGTCCACTGTATGCGTACATAAATTTACACCATTTTAATAGTAATTTATCAATTAGAATGACTCTTTTCTAGAAATTATCTATCATTCAAATAAAAAAATCGATATACACATAAGCTTAAAGGTTAATATAAAGAGCTTTAACATAAGACTTATATGTATATCGATCTTAAATTTTCAATGTCACAAGTAACTATGACTCTGAATGTTACTCTTGTACAGGATGTGGCCCTAAATCAAAACATTAGGCTTACTAAAGCAGTTATGCTTGCACAGATTCAACAATCGCTTTCCACTGAGCAATTTGTTTTTCTTCTCCGGCGATAACAGCTTTACCATTGTTCCGTTGTCTTTCCACACATTCTGGAGCTGTACCAGAATAGTTGTTACGGCCAGCTATGCAAGCTTCGATGGAAATAGCATCAAGTATATCTGCATCAAAATGGTCGGATATAGCTTTAAAATCCTCAACGGATAAATCAAGCAATACGCAACCTTTTTCAATGCAATGATGTACAGCATTACCTACGATTTCGTGAGCTTCACGGAATGGAACGCCTTTTTTCGCAAGGTAATCGGCCATATCTGTAGCATTAGAGAAATCATCATCGAGGACAGCTTTCATATGCGCCCCATTGACCTTCATGCCACGGACCATCGCCGCATTAATGGACAATGCAAAATGTACTGTATCGATAGCATCAAAAATGCCCTCTTTATCCTCTTGCATATCTTTATTATATGTAAGTGGCAAGCCTTTTAATGTAGTTAATAAACCTAACAAGTGGCCATAGGTACGACCTGTTTTACCACGAACAAGTTCACATACGTCAGGATTTTTCTTTTGTGGCATAATACTAGAGCCTGTGCAGTGAGCATCATCGAGTTCAATAAAATTAAACTCATTGGTAGACCACAAAATCAATTCTTCGCTAAGACGGCTCAAATGCATCATCACAAGAGATGCAAAGACAAGAATTCAACTACATAGTCACGGTCGGATACGGCATCCATACTATTTTCGTAAATACGAGAGAAGCCGAGTAGCTTTTGCGTATAGGTTTGATCAATACCGTATGTAGAACCGGCTAAGGCTCCTGCACCAAGTGGCATGATGTCTGCGTGTTTGAAGACCATCAACAAACGGTCAAAGTCACGTTCTAGCATAGAGAAGTATGCCATCATATGATGACCGAACAATACAGGTTGTGCCCGTTGTAAATGCGTATAGCCAGGCATGATAACATCGCTGTATTTTTCAGCCGTTTCGATGAGAGCTTTTTGCATATCTACGATGAGCTCGCCCATTTCTACTACGGCTTTACGCACGTACATGTGCAAATCTACTGCACATTGATCATTACGACTACGGCCGGTATGTAAGCGGCCACCGGCTTCACCGATGTCATCGGTTAAGCGCTTTTCAATATTCATATGAATATCTTCAAGAGCTACGGAGAATGGGAACTCCCCTTTATCGATTTGGCCTTTAATCTTTGTTAAGCCCTCAACAATAGCATCCCGATCTGCGTCGGAGATAATATTTTGTTTTGCCAGCATTGTAGCATGTGCTTTACTGCCTGCAATATCTTCGGCGTACATCCGCGCATCAAAAGCGATAGAGGATGTAAAATCCTCTACCGCTTTATCAGTGCCTTTTGTGAAACGCCCGCCCCACAATTTAGCCATTATTTACCTGCCTTTTCTTTCATCAATGCATTAATTTTAAGAGGTAAACCGAACAAGTTGATGAAACCAGCCGCATCAGCTTGGTTATATACATCGTCTTCTTCGAATGTTACGAAATCTTCGCTGTACAAGGAGTATGGAGAAGTTGCACCAGCAGAGATAATGTTGCCTTTGTACAATTTAAGTTTTACTTCACCAGTTACAGTTTTTTGAGTTTCATCAACGAATGCTTGCAAAGCGCTCATCAATGGTGCGAACCACATGCCATCGTATACAAGTTCAGCGTATTTGTTAGCAATAAGTTCTTTGTAGTGGTATGTAGCTCTGTCGAGGCAAAGGTATTCAAGTTCTCTGTGAGCATACATAATGATGGATCCACCTGGGTTTTCATAAACGCCACGGGATTTCATGCCTACTAATCTATTTTCAACGATATCTACAACGCCTACACCATAGTGTGCACCGATTTCGTTGAGTTTTTCTAACAATTGTAAAGGAGTACCTTCTTGGCCATCTACTGCTACAGGTACGCCATCTTTGAAGGATACAGTTACATAACCAGCTTCATCTGGAGCTTGTTCAGGAGTATGTGTTACCAAGTACACATCATCTTTAGGAGCATTTGCTGGATTTTCAAGATCGCCGCCTTCATGGGACAAATGCCATACGTTTTGGTCCATGGAATACGGATGGGATTTCGTAGCTACAACTGGAATATCATGTTTAGCAGCATATTCCATGCAGTCTGTTCTGGATTTCAAATCCCATTCTCTCCAAGGAGCGATGATTTTCATATTAGGAGCCAATGCTTTGATAGCAAGTTCGAAACGAACTTGGTCATTACCTTTACCAGTCGCACCGTGAGCGATAGCATCAGCACCTTCTTTTTTAGCAATATCTACAAGGATTTTACCGATTAAAGGTCTAGCGAAGGATGTACCTAATAAATATTTACCTTCATAAACTGCACCCGCTTTTACTGTTGGCCATACATAATCTTTTACGAACTCTTCTTTAGCATCAACGATGTACGCTTTAGAAGCACCAGATTTGATTGCTTTTTTCTCAACTGCATCATAATCCTCAGGTTGGCCCAAGTCTACGCACACTGCGATAACTTCAGCTCCATAATTTTCTTTTAACCAAGGAATGATAACAGATGTGTCTAAACCACCAGAATATGCGAGTACTACTTTATTTGCTTTACCCATGATAACACCTCATAAAAAACTTACTATGTATTTAAACTCATATAATCAATATTGTATCAGATAATTGTGAAAGCACCGTGGCATCTAGCTCAACGGTCATTCCCTCTTTCTGACAAAAAATAGTATACACCTGTATAATTATAAATGCAAGCATTGTTTTTATTCAATTTAGTAATATGTTTCGGAATGTAACAATCTTCGCAAAAAAAATCTCTGTTCGCCAATTAATTATTCATTAGCAAACAGAGATTATAAAATATATCCAATTATTCATCCACAAGGCCCAAGTCTTGTTGGTATGCATAGTCCGCTTCCGCTTGTGTAATCATGCCTTGGTCTACCATTTGTTCAAGTACCAGTTTTTGTCTAGCCTTAGCCCCTTTATAGTTCGTATAGGGATCCAAATAAGATGGTGCATTAGGTAGTGCTGCAAGGAGTGCACTTTGCCCTAATGTCAATCGGCTTGGGCTCGTTCCAAAGTAGCCATGAGCAGCTTCGTAGATACCGTAGTAATTATGACCATAATATACAGTATTTAAATACATGGTGAGGATTTCTTCTTTCGAGTAGTAATGTTCCATTTCACTAGCAAGGATTGCTTCCTCTACCTTACGACTCATGATGCGTTTTGATGAAAGGAAGAGATTTTTTACTACTTGTTGTGTAATAGTACTCCCCCCCTCTACAGTTTCACCTGCTATAGTATTGGTATAAAAGGCGCGAATAATACCGAGCACATCAATAGCTCCATGTTTATAGTACCGCTTATCCTCAATGGCGATAAGTGCATTCTTTGTATATTCTGGAATGACATCACCCTTCACCCAGTGTTCTTTAGAAACACGTTGATTAAGGGCCGCCTCTACCTTTTCTTTAAATGTAAATATTCGTATGATACGATCCGTACGGCTGAGGGTATCTTCACTTTGTTCTATGCGTTTTTCAACAGTTGTGTGAGCCTTACTTTCACGATCTACACCTTGAAAGCTATGGTATCCGTCATATATAAACATGGCCAATATGATGACCACCACGAACACCACTAGATTTCGAAGGTAGCGAAACACTTTCATTGCTTTCACCTATTTCATAAAGGACCATAGTATACATACAGTTATTAACTAACAGTATATACAACGCCTTATATACATATACTACTATAATGTGTATTAAATGTATTGTATCACATCAATCAAGAAGAAGATATGTATAGACCTTGCTATATAGCTGTTAGGAAAGAATTCTAAGAATATAAAAGAGAGAATCTTACTATTTATAACCAAGCGTATATCTACATATACAGATTTTATTCATATTAGGTATACTTATTAAGTTGTATTATAAACTTTACATGGAGTATAATAGTAAAGATGATAAAAACATGCCCATTGGAGGAGTATTATGAAACAATGTATGGATTCCGAAAATCTACATCGTCGATTGCGTAAAATCCTTGGTCAAGTGCAAGCTATTGATCGAATGATTGAAGAAGACATTCCATGCGAAGATGTGTTGAGCCAAATTAATGCAGCTAAATCTGCACTACATAAAGTAGGTCAAGTAGTTCTTGAAGGACATATCAACCACTGCGTGCGAGATGGTATCGAACACGGTGACGTAGAGAAAACCATTAGCGACTTTACAAAAGCTGTAGAGCGTTTTGCAAACATGGGAAAATAAAGAAGAGGCTAAGAGGCCTCTTCTTTTTTACCAAAAACAAGGCTCTATTAAATCGCGAAGATCCCCCGAAAAAGCAAATAGAAATCAAATCTGATTAAAACATCCATCATATATGGCTCAAGTAAAAAGGACTCTACATTCGTAGAGTCCTTTATATTACCACAAAGTATTAGTCGTGGTTAGTTGTTAAGAATTCGCTCAATGCAGCGAGTGCATCATCTTCGTCAGCACCGTCAGCTGTCAATGTAACAGATGTGCCTTTTGTAGCGCCCAAAGTCAATACAGTTAAGATGGATTTAGCATCAGCTGTTTTACCGTTAGCAGCGATTGTCACTTTGGAAGCGTATTTAGCAGCCAATTGTGTGAAAGCTGTAGCAGGACGAGCATGTAAACCAGATTCGTTAGTAATTTCTACTGTTAATTCTTTCATGATAACCTCTTTCTATCTCGATAGGTAGTACCTATCCCATACGTTCTAATAGATATATTGTATCAATTTCAAGCATTTTAATTCAAGTATATAAAAAGTTCTTTGCTATATACTGATTCGCTTGACGTTTATCTTTTATCTATACAGAATTATAGTAAGTCTTTTTCGGCTAGCACAGATTTAGCATAGTCTGTAATTTCTTCTGCTGTATCCATGGAAAGCGCTTTATTAGCCACCTCTTCACATTCTGCTTTAGAAACGGAACGCAAGATTTTCTTAATAAGTGGTATAGATGACGCTGTCATAGAGAATTCATCAAGGCCAAGGCCTAATAGAATCATTGTGGCTACAGGGTCACTAGCTAGTTCACCGCACATGCCTGTAAATTTACCTTGTTCATGGCTCGCATCGATAACATGCTTGATAAGACGTAATACACCTGGATGCAATGGTTGATATAGAGAACCAATAGACTCGTTCATACGGTCTACCGCCAAGGTGTATTGGCATAAATCATTTGTACCGATACTGAAGAAGTCTACATATTTAGCCAATATTGGAGAAATAACAGCAGCTGCAGGCACTTCGATCATAATACCAACCTTGATATCCTTGTTGAATTCTTTGCCTTCTGCTGTAAGTTCAACCTTACATTCTTCGAGCATAGCATTCGCTTGTTTCACTTCTTCTACGGAAGCAATCATAGGGTACATGATGTGAATATCGCCAAAGGAACTAGCACGCAATAACGCACGTAATTGTACTTTTAAAGATATCCGGACGGTTCAAGGAAATACGAATCGCACGATACCCAAGGAATGGATTCATTTCACTTGGCAAATCAAGGCATTTCAATTCTTTATCGCCACCGATATCCATGGTACGGATAATAACAGGTTGGCCCCTGCATATCTTCTGCAACCTTTTTTTATATTCTTCAAACTGTACATCTTCTGTTGGTAATTCATCATTTTCCATGTACAAGAACTCTGTACGGTATAAGCCAATACCTTGTGCGCCCATTGTAAGAGCGTGTTTAGCATCTTTAGACTTACCGATGTTACCGAATAATTCTACATGATGACCATCAGTAGTCTTAGCTTCAAGATTGGCAGATTCGCGCAAGCGTTTCAATTCCTCTTGGTATGCAGCCGCTTGATTTGTATATTCAGTCCAATCCGCATCAGATGGATTTGTTTCCACAATACCATCTGTACCAAGTACAACTGCTTTCTCGCCATCTACGAAGCCTTCAATATCACCAACGCCCATAACGGCAGGAATTTCCAAGGTGCGCGCCATGATAGCTGCATGAGATGTAGGACCACCAGCAGCTGTTACAATGCCTTTTACCACATTTTTATCAAGAGAAGCTGTATCAGATGGTGCCAAATCATGAGCCACCAAGATAACCGCCCCAGAAATATGGGATAAGCCACGAGGGTTCATACCTAACATATTGCGCATCAAACGATCACCAATATCTTTGATATCTGCACCGCGTTCACGCATATATGGATCTTCCATGCCAAGGAAGATATTCGCAAAGGTTTCAATAGTTTGAGCGGTAGCCGCCACTACATTAGTATGGCTAGTCTCAACGAGGGATTTAATACCATCAGACAAAGATGGGTCTTGCGCGATTTGCATATGCGCTTCAAAATAGCCGCCTCTTCAGGGCCCATATCTTTCAACGCCTTTTGACGAATTGTATCTAATTGCTTTAAGGTAGCTGCCATAGCAGAAGCAAACTTACCAATTTCCGCTTCTACCTTATCCTCTGCTACAGTGTAATCAGGAATGACAATTTCCTCTTGAATATATCTATATACATTGCCTACTGCAACGCCACGAGATCCAGAAATCCCTTGAATTCGCATATGTGTTCCTCTTTCTATTACGATAAACTACATTACTCTATATTTTATCATTTCTCTGACAAACAATAAAGTAATAGAGCCCTTTATATCCGCCCATTTAATCGTCCCACGTGGGTTATTTTTCGCTTACTTTCGCTATAATTTTATAAAGTTCCACCACATAATTAAGGGTCATTTATGATATAATATAGAATATATAATAATATACATATGAGACTTTCACGGGCTTCATGGTGAAAGTCTTACTTATTGATAGGAGACTTTATGAAATTAACTAAAATGCATGGTCTTGGCAATGATTTCATCCTCTTTGCCGACCCTCAAGGTGCTAACAAGGACTATACTGATTTGGCGATTCGCCTTTGCGATCGTCGTACTGGTATCGGTGCTGATGGTCTTGCCATCCTAGTTCCTTCTGAAACATGCGATGTGCGCATGCGCATCATCAACTCTGATGGTAGTGAAGCAGAAATGTGCGGCAACGCCATTCGATGCTTTGCCAAATATGCTTACGAACACGGTGAAACTACGAAAGAAACTTTCACCATCGAAACCTTGGCCGGTGTAATGAAACCTACCTTGACCATCGAAAATGGCATCGTAACACAAGTTACAGTAGACATGGGCAAGCCATTCTTTGCAGCCCAAGACATTCCGATGGATGTAAATATGGATAAGGTTATCGATGTAGACCTCGATGTAAACGGCGAAACAGTAACGGTAAGCTCCGTATTACTCGGCGTGCCTCATACAGAGGTGTATATCAATGACATTACAACGGCACCTGTAACGACACAAGGTCCTATCATTGAAAAACACGATGCATTCCCATCCAATACAAATGTTAACTACATTGAGGTAGTAAACAACAAGCACATCAAGGTTCGCACATGGGAACGCGGTGCCGGCGCTACCTTAGCATGTGGTACAGGCTCTTGTGCCTCTGCTGTTATGTCCTTTGAAAAAGGCTTAACTGGTCGCGAAGTCGATGTAGAGCTTTATTTAGGAACATTACATATTTCATACCTGGAGGATGGCACGGTGCTCATGACTGGCCCTGCTGAGGAAGTCTTCGAAACAGAACTTCCTATTGATTAAGATGAAGTGGTTACAACTCATATTAAATGCGTTTCTAAAGTATCAACAAGGCCGTTCTCTAATGCCGAAATACGGAGTCGCTCATAGGTTTACTCATATCTATCCTCGTCATTATCATCGCCGTAGCTAGCGGTATTGCTATTGGTTACGCCTTGATAGTGGTATGGTGTATCATGGCCTATGTATTCTATCGCAAAGGATACCAACCAAAAGAACTGCTAAACCTATCATGGACAGGTGCTAAAACCTCGATTGTAGTAATGCAAATATTCTTACTTATCGGTTGGCTCATTGCTATGTGGCAAGCAGCAGGCATCATCCCTATGATTATCGCCACCGGCATCGACTTGATTGATCCGTCCCTCTTTATTGCTTGTGCCTTCTTAATAACAGCGATTGTTAGCATGCTATTAGGTACAGCTTTCGGTACTGTAGGCACCATAGGCATTGTATTCATCACGATGGCAAGAGCCGGTAATATTCCAGAGGATATCGTAGCAGGTGCCATTATAGCCGGTGCATACTTTGGTGATCGTAACGGCCCATTGTCATCTAGCGCATCACTGGTAGCAGCCTTAACACATACTAAGGTTTCTAGTAATATACCAATTATGTTTAAAGCGGGACTACCTGCACTTGTTATTTCTACAGTGCTCTACCTAATACTGTCCCAGTGGTTCCCGCTAAACTATGAAAATAGTTTGTTATCCGATACAATCCATTTTATCTTCAATATTGATTGGACATTGTGGATTCCAGTGATTATCGTCATCGCTTTATTGCCTTTGAAAATATCTATCCGTTGGCCTATCGGCCTCAGCGCATTAGCCGCAGCTATTCTGGCTTATACTAATCAAGGAGCTACCCTTTCCGATTTAGGCTGGTATACCTTAACAGGCTTTAAACTACCACATTATAATCCACTAGCAGATATCATTCATGGCGGTGGCTTACAAACAATGTTCATTCCTACCCTATCTATCTTTATGGCCACTGCTATTTCAGGCATGCTCGAAGGGGTTGGCTTCTGGAATGATCTTAGACAACTATTAGAGCGAGCTAAAACACGGAGCGATGTATTTGCTGCCAATGTAGGCCTCGCACTCTTAACCGGCGCTGTTGGTTGTAGCCAAGCTATTGCGGTTGTAATGACACATTCTATTATGCGTATTACCTACGCTCAACGGGGTATTCAAGATGAAGATGTGATGCTCGACTTTGAAAACAGTGGCATTCTCACTGCTTCACTATTACCATGGAACATCGCTGCTTACGTACCTATTGTTATGATGGGTACTAGCACAGCTGGCTATGTGCCATTCGCCTTCTTCCTATACCTCGTACCGCTCCTTTACTGGTTACGACTACGGAATCAACATCAACCAATTATACGTTAATTATAAAATCAATCAAATTTACGTTAATTACAAATCAATCAAATTTACGCTAATTACAAGATTAACCAATCATAGGCTAATTAATTTATCTTAAAGGGGAATTTGTATGATTTACACCATTACCTTTAACCCAGCCCTCGATTATATCGTACGTCTTGATCAACTCAAGACGGGCACCATTAATCGAACCACCCAAGAGTACATTCTCGGTGGTGGCAAGGGCATTAACGTATCTATCGTGCTCAACAACCTAGGCATGGATACGACGGCACTCGGTTTCATCGCCGGTTTCACAGGGGAAGAAATCGTAACACAACTGAACCAATTCGGTGTGAAAGAAGATTTCATCCGTCTTCGCGAAGGTTTAACGCGCATCAATGTTAAGGTGAAAGCCTCTGACGAAGAAACAGAAATTAACGGCCGTGGCCCTATCATTGCAGATGACGAACTAGAAGCCCTCTATACACAGCTCGATGCATTAACTAAGCAGGATACATTGATCCTTGCAGGCAGCATTCCATCTAGCTTACCAAGCGATATGTACGAACTCATTATGGAGCGCTTACAACATAAAAATATTCGCATTGTAGTAGATGCTACAAAAGATTTGCTTACACGGGTCTTACCTTATAAACCGTTCTTAATCAAACCAAATAATCACGAGCTTAGCGAAATCTTTGGTCGTACCCTTTCCACAAAGGATGACCTCGTAGAGGCAGCTAGGGCATTACAAGAAAAAGGCGCACAACATGTGCTCATCTCTATGGCTGGTGATGGAGCTATCTTAGTAGCTGCTGATGGTACAGTATATACGAGCCCAGCGCCTAAGGGTACACTCGTAAACTCCGTAGGTGCCGGCGATTCCATGGTGGCTGGCTTTATTACAGGCTTTGAAAAGACAGGCGACCTACAAGAGGCGCTCTACTGGGGTATCTCCAGTGGCTCCGCTTCCGCTTACTCTGAAAATCTCGCTACGCTAGCAGAAGTAGAAGCCCTACTTTCACAAGTACGAGTTAACTAGTTTTCTATTTTATGTACATCAAGGAGTACACATATGAAAATCACTGATTTATTAAAACCTCAATCCATTCTGCTGAATGCAGATCCAGTAAGTAAGGCCGATGCCATTTACACCTTAGGTGAATTAATGGAAAAAGGCGGCAACTTATCTGATAAAGCAGAATACTTAAAAGCTGTTTTTGCTCGTGAAGAATCTGGTTCTACAGGCCTTGGCGATGGTATCGCTACACCACATGCTAAATCTACAGGTGTAAAAGAAGCCGGCCTTGCCGCTATGGTCGTGCCTAATGGGGTTGATTTCGAAGCCCTCGATGGTCAACCTTCTCGTTTATTCTTCATGATTGCTGCGCCAGAAGGCGCTGCTGATACCCATGTAGAGGTATTGAGTAAATTAGCGACTATGGTCATTGATCCAGACTTCAAATGCTTTAATTCAAGCAGGTACTGTGGACCGCTTCTTAGAGCTCATCACGGCTAAAGAAGACGGCAACTTTGATCCATCTGTAGAAGGCTTTATTAAACAACCTGAACCTCAAGAAGCACCAAGCATCACTGATACTATTGAAGAAAAAGCTACAGAAGCTATCGAAAAGGTAGCTCCTAAGATTTCTGTAGATAATCCTCACTATGAAGTATTAGCCGTTACAGGTTGTCCTACAGGCATCGCGCACACCTACATGGCTGCGGAGTCCTTAGAGCGCAAAGCAAAAGAGATGGGCATTTCCTTAAAGGTTGAGAAAAACGGTGCATCTGGTGTAAAAGATGCGCTTACAGCAGAAGAAATCGAACATGCAAAATGCATTATTGTCGCTTCTGACCGCCAAGTGGAAATGGCTCGCTTCGATGGCAAGCCTATGATTCAAACAAAGGTAGCTAACGGCATCAATAAAGCGGAGGAATTATTGCGTGAAGCTACAGCTGGTACAGCACCTGTATACCACGCATCTGCTGCTGACCGCGAATCCGCTGAAATCGCTGCTAGCGCATCTAACAGCGTAGGCCGTCAAATCTACAAACACTTGATGAACGGCGTATCTCACATGTTGCCATTCGTTATCGGTGGCGGTATCTTGATTGCCCTTGCATTCTTATTCGATACATTTGATCCTGCAAACCCTAAAAACTTCGGTTCCGGTACACCTTTATCTGGCTTCTTAATGCAAATTGGTGGTGCATCCTTTGGATTCATGTTGCCAGTATTAGCTGGTTACATCGCGATGAGTATTGCTGACCGCCCAGGTCTTGTAGCTGGTTTCGTTGGCGGCTTATTAGCTAACCAAGGTGGCTCTGGTTTCCTTGGCGCATTGATTGCCGGCTTTGCAGCAGGTTATTTAGTATTATTAGTTAAAAAGTTAGTATCTGGTTTGCCTCAAGCATTAGAAGGTACAAAACCAGTTCTCTTCTATCCTGTACTGGGTGTATTGTTCATTGGTCTCGCTATTACCTTCGTAATCAACCCTCCTGTGTCTGCACTTAACCACTGGTTAATGGACTCCTTACAATCCATGGGCACTACTAGCCGCGTATTGTTAGGCCTTATCTTTGGTGCTATGATGTCCGTTGATATGGGTGGTCCTGTAAACAAGGCTGCTTACGTTATCGGTACAGGTGCTCTTGCGACTGGCGAATACGGTATCATGGCTGCGGTAATGGCAGGCGGTATGGTTCCACCATTGGCAATCGCTCTTTGTACTACATTCTTCCCTAGCCGCTTCACAGAGGCTGAACGTAAATCTGGTATCACAAACTACATCATGGGTCTTTCCTTCATCACAGAAGGCGCTATCCCATTTGCAGCAGCTGATCCAGTACGTGTATTACCAGCTTGCATCATCGGTGCTGGTACAGCTGGTGCGTTGTCCATGTTCTTCGAATGCACACTACGCGCTCCACACGGCGGTATCTTCGTAGTACCAACAATCGGTAACCCACTTCTATACCTTGCATCCATCGCAATCGGTTCCGTTGTGGCTTGCTTCATCTTGGCACTTGTAAAACCAAGCTTGAAAAAATAATGGTGAAAGCTAGTATAATACTAATACATATGCTAAATAAGTACATATAGTAAAAGGACTAGAACTCCTAGAGTTCTAGTCCTTTTCTTATGTAACACTATCGGATTACATCATTATAACTTATAAGATTAAGCACTATAAATTATTGGATTACATCATCATAAAATACGCCAAATACTTTCTTGAAAACTCGATTTGCAACGTGATAGCTTTCAAAATCAAAGTCTGTAGGTGTTAAGAAGGTAACATGCTCATACCCTTTATAACCTGGTTGTGTAGGTTTACTTTCACCATGCAGCGTGTAATCCTGTTGAGCCTTAACAGTACCAACAATTCCAGAATCATCCATTTTTATATTCCATATTTCACCTAAATAGAAATCCGGAAATTGTTGTTTAAACTCTGGCATTTTGGCTACTAAATTCGCAAAAGAATAATTTAAGTTATAGTCATAATGAATGGTGTATTCTCGAATCAAATTAGACGAAGGCAATACAACATAAATCTTAGCCTCTATACTTTTGGTACTATCACTTGTAGATACATCTTTGACTGTACTCAACTCAATGTATTTACCATCTCCACCACCAGTATCACCTTTAGATATAATATGTTCAAAACGACTTGTATCTCGTAATTCAACATTAGAAACGGCTTTCACAGAAGTAAAAGACACGCACCATACGCATAAGATGGCCATAATAAAATAAGAAACGTTTCATATGGCACCTCATTTCACGACAATATCATCAAAATGTTGCTGATAAGCAACGACAAACATGGCATCTGCTATGGCGAAAGAGATCCTGATCCGAACGACTACGGTCAAGCGGTCGTGATTGATGTAGCAATCTAGCTGGGCTATTAACCACAGTGCCATCCCAAGTGTATCGTTTGACCGCTTGTAACTCAATCTGTATACCAGACTCATCTTGTGCAGCCTTAATCACAGCATACATAGCTGGCGATGGTTTTACACTCTGCTGGGCTTGTATTAAGCTAGCCAAGGAATAATTCGTATCATAGGTAGCAGTCAATTCATATTCTGTAATAGCCCAATCACGAGCACGTTCGTCTACAGAATAAACAGTACCTTTCAATTTATAATGTGGTGCTGCATATTCTAGAGACTCTACAGAATAGGTATTTAAAAAGAATACATCCCTATTACTTGAATTATCATCATAAGAATATGTTTTTCTCATATACATTTTTAAACTGTGGTGAACTATTTCAACTCATTAATCGATATAGCTTGTGTCTGTATGGTGAAAGTTCCTAGCACCATACACGCTAGTAAGATTTTTCTAAGCATACTCTCTCCTTTATAATTGAAAGTCAGTCAAATTACAAAAAGCATATCATATATTTATGAAAGATGTACACATAATAAAAAATGCTATTTCAAATCATTATAGATAATATAAAAGTAATGATTCTATGTACGTACTTTAAATTTATTTATATTTTTCCTAAGTTTCTATCTTCTTCGTACTCATCCAGTATTCATCTATTCTTTCATAAATTGTACAAATATATCGATTTATGTTAAACTATATAAATATAAATAAATTTTTAAAAATTATAAATTATTATTTTTGCAAATTCTAGTTCGGAGAGTAATTCATGAAATCATCTAGGAAACGTAAGGTTACCGCTGCATTTTTTTTGCAGCTGCAGCGTTGGGTGGTGTTGCCCACGCAGCCCCTACCCTCAATATGAATGATTTGGTAGGTTCGAACACTACCACTGAATCAACGACGCAAGGTACTACAAATGTAGCAACCCCAGTCGTGCGACCTATGGCAACTCAGCCTACCCCTGTAACTACACAATCAGTTCCAAAGGTAACACCATTAATACCGCGTGTACGTCCAGTACCTGTAAACGATATAGCAAAAGCTTTATCTGATCAACAAAGAGCTGTTTCACAGCCACAATATGTTGTTAATAAACAAACTAATGCTGTCATGGAACCAACATTGGCCATGCATAGCTTGATAAACGTACAACGTAAAACTGAACCTATTACAGTACAAAAACAAGTTGATGGCAAACAGCAAGTACAAACGACACAGGTACAGCGTACTCCTGTAATGGTTCAACAAGAATCTACAACACCTTTAGTTATTGCTAATACAACTCAAACTAAAGCCGTTGTAGCAAAACAAAAATTAACTATTCGAGATATTCAACGTGCAGAACGTGAAAGATTAGCTCAATTAGCAGCAGAAGAAGCCGCACAACAAGCAGGTACAAACCAAGTTGATCAGCAAATGGTTGCTCAAAAACAAGCTGAAGCTCAGCGTCAAGCTGTAATTCTAGCAGAACAACAACGTCAAATGGCTATGCAAGCGGAACAGCAACGGATTGCACAGCAACAAGCTGAGGCTCAACGCCAAGCTGCTTTGCAAGCTGAACAACAACGTATTGCAGAACAACAAGCCGAGGCTCAACGTCAAGCGGCTATGCAAGCTGAACAACAACGTATTGCACAACAACAAGCCGAGGCTCAACGTCAAGCGGCGCTAAGAGCCGAGCAAGAGCGTATCGCTGCACAGCAAGCTGAACAAGCTCGTATCGCTGAAGCACAACGTCAAGCTGCAGAGCAAGAACGTCTTCGTATCCAAGAAGAACAACGTCGCATTGCACAACAACAGGCCGAGGCTCAACGTCAAGCGGCTATGCAAGCTGAACAACAACGTATTGCACGACAACAAGCTGAAGCTCAACGTCAAGCAGCTTTGCAAGCTGAACAACAACGTATTGCTGCAGAGCAAGCTGAAGCTCAACGACAAGCGGCTATGCAAGCTGAACAACAACGTATCGCTGCTGAGCAAGCTGAGGCTCAACGTCAAGCGGCCTTAAAAGCTGAACAAGAGCGTATTGCTGCTGAACAAACGAGCAACGCTGAGGCTCAACGCTCAAGCGCGCTCTAAAAAGCTGAACAACAACGTATCGCTGCAGAGCAAGCTGAAGCTCAACGTCAAGCGGCTATACAAGCTGAACAACAACGTATCGCTGCAGAGCAAGCTGAAGCTCAACGTCAAGCGGCTCTAAAAGCTGAACAAGAGCGTATCGCAGCAGAGCAAGCTGAAGCTCAACGTCAAGCTGCTTTACAAGCTGAACAACAACGTATTGCTGCTGAACAAGCTGCTCGCCAACGTGCAGAAGCTGCTGCTAAAGCTGAGGCAGAACGTCAAGCGGCTATAAAAGCTGAACAAGAGCGTATCGCAGCAGAGCAAGCTGAGGCTCAACGTCAAGCAGCACTCAAAGCTGAACAACAACGTATTGCTGCCGAACAAGCTAAAGCTGAACGTGAAGCGGCACTCAAAGCTGAACAAGATCGCATTGCAGCACAACAAGCAGAAATGGCTAGACAAGCTGCAATCAAAGAAGAACAAGAACGTTTAGCTGCTGAGCAATTAGCAAAAGAAGAAGCTGAATCCGCTGCTAAAGCTCAAGCTGAGGCTGAAGCAGAAGCAAAAGCTAAAGCTCAAGCTGAAGCTGCCGCTAAAGCTCAGGCTGAGGCAGAAGCAAAAGCTAAAGCTAAAGCTGAAGCTGAAGCTACAAGCTCAAGCTGAGGCAGAAGCAAAAGCTAAAGCCGAAGCTGAGGCACAAGCTAAAGCTCAAGAAAATAAATTACCTCAATCTTATGTAGATGCTCGTAATGAAGCTTCCACAAAAGGTGCTGGTGTAACGGAAGATAAAAATATTCTTTCTCAACCAATGGAACCACCATTGCAAGCCGATACATCTGCGAAGATTAGCCTTGCTTTCGACGTGAAAGAATTACGAATCCATGTCTACTACTGTAGATAATAAGGAAATCAAATATCGCGCCTTCGAATATATCCCTTACGTGGCTAATCCAATCGATATCGATCAACAGTACATGAACATTTATGTACCAGAAGAATACTTCAACAATGGCACTGTAAATGGTTACAATACGCAAACAGCCCCTATCTTCATGCCAAATGCGGTAGGTGGTTATATGCCAAGCCAAGCTATGACTCCAAAAGTGGAAAATGGCAAACCTAATAGTGTTCTTTACGCATTATCCCGTGGCTATGTAGTAGCTTCCCCGGCTACCCGTGGTCGTACAAATAAAGCATCCGATGGCAACTTTATCGGTAAAGCGCCTGCAGTTATTGTTGACTTACAAGCTGCCACAGCATACTTACATGCTAACGATTCCACAATGCCAGGTAATGCAAATCGTATCATCACTAATGGTACAAGTGCTGGTGGTGCTGTATCCTTATTGCAAGGTGCCACTGGTAACAACTCTGACTTCCAACCATATTTACAAGCATTAGGTGCTGCTACAGCGGCAACCAATGTATATGCAGTTTCTGCCTATGCGCCTATTACAAACCTTGATGCGGCTGATATGGCCTATGAATGGAGCTATAAAGGTATTACATCTTTCAATAAAGTAACGATGGGCCAAGGCGAATTGCCTCAAGCCAACGTAGGTGGTAATACAGCTCCTCCGCAACGTACAATGCAACGTGTAAACTTGAATGCTGATGATGTAGCATACTCTAACTTACTAAGTGAACACTTCCCAGAATACGTAAACAATTTACAATTGCATGACTCTATGGGGCGTGTATTGAAACTAGATAAGAATGGCAATGGTACTTTCAAAAATTATGTGAAAGCATTCATCATCGATGCAGCTAATAAAGCACAAGCTAAAGGTACTGATTTATCTAAACATACATACCTTGTACGAGATAATAAAACAGGCGCTATTAAAGATATTAACTGGGAAGCTTACAATCAATTTGTAAGTCGTTCTAAAGCACCAGGTGCATTCGACTCCCGTTCTAATGACTCTGGCGAGAATAACCTATTCGGTACAAGTGCTACAGATAATAATCACTTTACAATTACTGCTGCATTACACGATACAACACCTAACCAAGATGTATACGTAGAAAATGCTAAATCGTTACTATGATGAATCCAATGAACTATCTCGGTTCTCCAGCAGCGACAAATGCACGCTACTATCGTATCCGCTATGGTACAGCTGATAGCAATACATCCGTAGCCATCCCATTGATCGTAGGTACACGTGCTCAAAACCTTGGGTACAACGTAGATATGGCAACACCATTTGATGTAGACCATTCTGGCGACTACGATTTAGACGAATTATTCAACTGGATGGACAATATCGTTAAAAACGGTAGATAATAATAACTAAATACATACCATAACAAAAAAGGAGCTACCTAGTAGCTCCTTTTTCTTATATAAAATTGTAACATTAAAAAAAGGCCCCTCTACCGAGGGGCTCTACTATCTTAGGAAAGCCAGATTATTGCTTTCACTAATCATATTCTATTATACTTCTGGGAATAATGCAGTGGACAAGTAGCGTTCACCTGTATCAGGAAGAATTACTACGATGTTTTTGCCTTTATTCTCAGGACGTTTAGCCAATTCTTGAGCAGCCCAAAGAGCAGCACCAGAGGAAATACCAACTAGGATACCTTCTGTATGACCAAATGCTTGAGATGTAGCAAATGCATCATCATTAGTTACTTGGATTACTTCATCATAAATGGAAGTATCTAAAGTATCAGGAATGAAGCCAGCGCCTAAGCCTTGGATTTTGTGAGGACCAGGTTTGCCATTGGACAATACTGGGGAATCAGTTGGTTCAACAGCCACAATTTTTACGTCAGGGTTTTGTTCTTTTAAATAACGACCTGCACCAGTCAAAGTACCGCCTGTACCAACACCAGCTACGTAGATATCTACTGTACCATCTGTATCTTGCCAGATTTCAGGACCAGTTGTTTTATAGTGAATTGCTGGGTTTGCTTGATTTACGAATTGACCCGCCTCGATGGCACCAGCTGTAGCTGTTACGATTTCTTTAGCTTTTGCAATAGCACCTTTCATGCCAAGAGAGCCATCAGTCAACACGAGTTGAGCACCATAGCCAAGCATCAATTTACGGCGTTCGATGGACATTGTTTCTGGCATTACGATTACAACTTTATAGCCAAGAGCAGCACCAACAGCGGATAAACCGATACCAGTGTTACCAGATGTAGCTTCTACGATTGTACCACCTGGTTGTAATTCACCAGATTCAACAGCTGCTTGAATAATTGCTGCAGCAATACGATCTTTAACAGAGCCACCTGGATTAAAGTATTCCAATTTAGCAAAAATATTTGCATCTGCGCCATATTTTTTACCAAAACGTGTAGCTGCCAACAAAGGTGTTTTACCAATTAATTCAACGAAAGATTTTGCAATATTAGACATAATAGTTACTCCTTATTAAATAGAACCATCCCAATTATCATATTTTGTATCAAGTTTAGCGTAAGTTCCATCAATTACATCTTGAAGAGTTACGTTTTCTAGATAATCATGAATATAGTTTTGTAATCCTGCCCAGAAACCAACAGTTCTTTCATTGATTACTGTATCAGTACTCACCCCTTCATCAAGAGTGGAGATGATAGCCATGGATTCTTCCGTGGCAAGCAAAATTTCAATAATAGTGTACTCTTTAGGGCTTTTAGATAAGCGATAGCCTCCGTATTTACCACGAATACTATCCACTAGGTTAGCGGCACCCAAACGAGCCACAATACCCTCAAGGTATTTCTCAGATATACCTTGTCGTTCTGCAACGGATCGCAAGGAAACCGGTTTATCTTGACCTTGCTCTGCTAAATCGATGAGAACCATCAATGCATAGCGACCTTTTGTGGAAATCCTCATATATCTTGCCTCTCTTTGTAAAAGTTAGTGCTAACACACCCCATGTTATAAAGCACTTATCCTACTTCATTTATAAAACCTTGTGTATCACTAGGAATTAATTTCATTATAGACCACTAAATCTAAAAATGCAAGAACTTATTTCCTACTTTTACAAGGGGGTATTTAAAACCCTTATATTTATTGGCCTAAGCCTATATTATTGATTTATTTTATTTTATTCTATTATTAGACTAGCAATCACACATATCGATACATTAACTATTTTACATAACACAAAAGGACCAGCCCGAAGGCCAGTCCTTTTGCGTATAGTTTGTAGTTTGTTATATGAGGTTTACCATGATGAATTGGAGAGGGTTCATCTGGTATTGGGACTTACCGTATCGTCAGGAAAACGATGCGCGCCCGTTTTGTCATTTGAGGAGTTGTCTAGATTATTCTAGCGTTTAAGTTATTTCTAAATTAGATTTTACCTACGAGATCAAGACCTGGTTTCAATGTGTCTTTACCTGGTTTCCAACGTGCAGGACATACTTGATCACCATGTTTTGCTACGAATTGAGCCGCTTGTACTTTACGAACCAATTCTTCAGCAGAACGGCCGATACCCATGTCATGGATTTCAGCTGTACGAACGAAACCTTCTGGATCTACTACGAATGTACCACGGTAAGCCATAGCAGATTCTTCTTGAAATACGTCGAAGAAATCAGCTAATTCATGTTTTTTATCAGCCAACATGTAGTACTCGATTTTATTAATGCTTGGAGAAGCATCAGACCATGCTTTGTGAACGAATTCAGAGTCACAAGATACGGAGTAAACTTCGCAACCTAGTTCTTTCAATTCTGCATAAGAGTTTTGTACGTCTTCTAATTCTGTAGGGCAAACAAATGTGAAAGTCTGCTGGATAGAATACGAAGATGGACCATTTGCCCAACACATCTGCAGTACTAACTTTTTACTAATTCAGGTTTTTTTGAAAGCATCTAGAGTAAATTCAGGAAGTTGTTTACCAATAATAGACATGTCATGTCCTCCTTAATTGAGTTCTAATGTAACAGTTATATTATTATCGGTGTACTTATCACCAAATCTATATCTATCTATCTTTGTCTATATAATAACAAATATCATTCAAGATTGCAAGTGTTATTTTTTTAAATTTATCGATATATTTTTTTCCAATATTTTTTTCGATACGATAAAAGAAAGAAAGATGCTCATTTCTGAGCATCTTTCTTCTTTTACGTACTACAACAGATTTACTACTCACAGTAGAATGATCAAAAGCAATTAAACCCGCTATGTTAGCAAGCCCTCTCCGTGCTATGTGACCAGTTGTAGATTGTTCTTTTCCCGATTTACCATATACAAACTGCTCTAGTTTGAGTGCAGCTAATATAAAGATACCTATAATAGATAAAATGGATCCCATGTCTATTCTCTATTTTTTAAGTTCTAAAATTGCGTCCACGAAGCCACGGAATAAAGGATGAGCATTATTCGGACGAGATTTAAGTTCTGGATGAGCTTGTGTACCAATAAAGAATGGATGGTTCTTCACTTCGATACTTTCAACTAAACGACCATCTGGAGATGTACCGGAGATAACAAGACCAGCATCAGTCAATTGTTGACGATATTCATTGTTGAACTCATAACGATGACGATGACGTTCATAAATCAAATCTTTACCATAAGCTTCATGAGTTTTTGTACCGGCTTCCACTTTACATGGATAGATACCAAGACGCATTGTACCGCCTTTTTTATCTACATCAACTTGATCACTCATCAAGTCGATTACTTTATATTTAGCGTTTTCGTCGAATTCGCTAGATGTAGCACCTTCCATACCGCATACGTTACGAGCAAATTCCATTACAGCAGATTGCATGCCAAGGCATAAACCAAGGAACGGAACATTGTTTTCACGAGCGTATTGGATTGTACGGATTTTACCTTCTACACCACGAGAACCGAAACCACCAGGTACAACGATACCATCAATACCTTCATATACTTCTTTAGGGTCTACAGATGTATCATCAAGTTCTTCAGAGTCAATCCAGCGAAGGTTAACTTTAGTACCTGTAGCGATACCTGCATGATCTAATGCTTCCACTACGGATAAATACGCATCATGTAATGCTACATATTTACCAACGATGGCAACTGTAATGTCTTTACTTGGGTTCAAGATTTTATGAACCATTTCTTTCCATTCAGTCATATCGCAAGGGCGTTCTTCAAGACCTAATTTTTTGATAACAATGTCATCAAGGCCTTGGTCTTGCATCATCAATGGCACTTCATAGATAGAGCTGCAAGTTTGGTTTTCAATAACAGCTTCTGGCTCTACGTCGCAGAACAAAGCAAGTTTTTCTTTCATTTCATCAGAAATGTGTTTTTCACTGCGGCATACCAAGATATCTGGTTGAATACCGATGCTGCGTAACTCTTTTACACTATGTTGTGTAGGTTTAGTTTTCAATTCGCCTGCAGCATTGATGTAAGGCACCAATGTTACGTGAATATAAAGTACGTCATTACGGCCTACTTCTTTTTTCACTTGGCGGATAGCTTCCATGAATGGCAAGCTTTCAATATCACCTACTGTACCACCGATTTCAGTGATAACTACATCAGCATTATCCTCTTTACCTACGCGGTATACATTTTGTTTAATTTCATTTGTAATGTGTGGAATTACTTGTACAGTGCTGCCCAAGTAGTCACCTTTACGTTCTTTATTGATTACAGACCAGTATACTTTACCAGCTGTAATATTGGAACGTTTGCTAAGGTTAATATCGATGAAGCGTTCATAGTGGCCCAAATCAAGGTCAGTTTCAGCACCGTCATCTGTTACGAATACTTCACCATGTTGGTAAGGGCTCATCGTACCAGGGTCAATATTAATGTATGGGTCAAATTTTTGAATCGTTACATTGAAACCGCGGTTTTTGAGCAAGCGACCCAAGGATGCTGCTGTAATCCCTTTACCAAGAGAAGAAACAACGCCGCCAGTTACGAAAATATACTTAGTTGCCATGATGCCTCCCACCTATTACATTTTTTCCGGAGCGGAAATACCTAAAATACCCAAGCCTTGACGAAGTACGAGGGCAATCGCTGTGATTAATCCAAGACGAGCTTGTTGCAACGCTGGATCTACGCCAATGATACGACCTTGACGGTAGAAGGAGTGGAACATGCTTGCCAAATCGTATAAGTAACGAGCAATACGATGTGGTGCACGATGCTCGGCAGATTGAACTACCTCTTCTGGATATTCAGCTAATTTCTTAATCAATTCTAATTCCATTTCGCTTGTAAGCGTTGTGAAATCAGTTTCACTATAATCGCCAAATGCGATGCCAGCTTCACGCACTTGGTTGTAAATGCTGTGAATACGAGCATGAGCATATTGGATATAATACACTGGGTTATCATTGCTGCGAGATTTAGCCAAGTTAATATCGAAATCAAGTTGGCTATCTAGAGAACGCATCAAGAAGAAGTAACGAGATGCATCTACGCCAACCTCTTCAATCAATTCATCTAATGTAACGCTGTCGCCGCTACGTTTAGATAATTTAACGAGTTGTCCATCACGGAACAATGCTACCATTTGTAATAACAATACTGTTAATTTATCTGGGTCATAACCAAAGGCAGCCATAGCCGCTTTAACACGGCATACATAGCCATGGTGGTCAGCGCCCCAAATATCGATCATTTCTTTGAATCCACGATCATATTTATTGCGGTGGTATGCAATATCCGCCGCCAAATATGTAGGAACCCCATTATCACGGATAACTACGCGGTCTTTATCGTCGCCATAGTCAGTGGATTTCAACCACAAAGCACCGTCTTTTTCATACACTTTACCAAGAGCCTTTAACGCCTCTACGGAGTGATGAATTTCATCAGTTTCATGAACGGTACGTTCAGAGAACCAATTATCGAATGTAACACGGAAGTTGCTTAATGTTTCTTCTACGCGAGCTAATTTTTCTTTCAAGCCTTCTTCTTTGAACAAAGCTACACGATCAGCTTCGTTCATAGCATTCAATTTATCGAAGCCTTCACGTTCAGCAATGGCTTTAGCAGTTTCGATGATATCTGGACCACGGTAGCCATTTTCAGGGAATACGAGAGCCCCTTCTGGAATATCGAATTCAGGCATGGAACCGTCTTCATTGCGTTTAGGTGGGAATACTAATGTTGCACCTTGCAACTCTTGGAAACGGTACTCAATGGAAATAGCCATATTGTCGATTTGGTTGCCCGCATCATTGATGTAGTACTCAGATTGTACATTGTAACCTGCTGCACGCAACAAGTTTACAAGAGCACTACCATATGCAGCACCACGACCATGACCTACATGCAAAGGACCTGTTGGGTTTGCACTTACATATTCAACTTGAATCGTATCGCGCGCACGCAATGGTTGTACTCCATATTGATCACCAGCATTTAAGATAGCTTTCAACGTATCGTACACCATATCAGATTTCAAGAAGAAGTTGATGAAACCTGCACCAGCAACCTCAGCACGTTCAAGCCAATCAAAATTCATATGGCTAATCAAAGCCTCTGCAATAGCACGAGGATTTTGACGAGCTACACGAGCGGATTGCATCGCAATGTTTGTAGAAATCACCGAATTCTTTTTGAGGTGGCACTTCGAGAACGATTTCTGGATATTCACCAGCTGGTAAGCCACCACTGTTAATCGTATCTTGTAATGCCTGTTCAATCCCCGATTTCAGGATTTCCTTCATGTCCATGCTCTGTATCCTCCCGCACGTCTATATCTAACTGATTATAAAATTGCCATTCACCTTCGACGGAAATGTCATATCCTAAATGAACATGACCTACGCCGTCGTGAAAGTCTACTGTTAATTCATGAGTATTCACGGCCATGTGCAAATCGCCATACGGCGTTTCATACACGGACTCGCGCTCTTCACCACGGACGTATTGATGACGCATATTGACCGCCCCTGTACGAAGCAGCACAATCGAATCATCATGGATTTTAATGGTCGTCTTAACCCCATCCATGCCCGTCACACTAGATTCTTCGTAACGCACATATTGTGTATTACCCTTTTTATGTGACGTACCAGGGGAAATCAGCTCCACAACGGTATCCTTGCCGTCCATATCTCGTTGTACACTTTTTACGGACACTAGAACCCGCTTCATTTCGTAACCTCCATGGCAGTAATTAATCATCATATTATACCATAATCAAGGACTATTTTGCACCCTCAATGAGTTGCAATTTCTTAGTCTTTGTCATCTGTTTTATGGCATATTCTCTACGTTGTGCGTCCTGTTTATTATGAAAGCTTTCAGAATATACCAACGTAACAGGACGTCGCCCTCGCGTATATTTCGCACCACCTGGAACGTGGCCATTATGAGCCTCCATACGACGCTCAAGATCGGTAGTCCACCCACAATACAAAGAATCATCTGCACAACGCACTATATACACATAGTGTCGCTCTTCAGACTTAGCGTCTTTATTTGCCATTTTTCGCATCGTCAGTAATCGGTTCTAATGTAATGGTATTGATGATGACAGGTTCTACTGGTTTATCATTACGACCAGTTTTTACTTTACCGATTTTTTCAACTACATCCATACCTTGTACTACAGTACCAAAGATAGTGTGTTTATTGTCTAACCAGTCTGTAGGTCCCAAGGTAATAAAGAACTGAGAGCCCCCTGTATTAGGGCCTCGGTTTGCCATGGCAAGAACGCCCATTTTATTGAAGTGTAAATCATTGGAGAACTCATCAGGAATTGTATAGCCTGGACCGCCAGCACCTGTACCATCTGGGTCCCCGCCTTGAATCATAAAGCCTTCGATAACGCGGTGGAATGTAACACCATTATAGAAACCTTTTTTCACTAAGTAATCAAAGTTTTTTACAGTAATAGGCGCTTTAGAGCCTAACAAATCGAACTTTGAATTGACCATAATTTGTATCAAAAAAATAGCGTACTCATCAGCAATTGGCGCATTAGAGAAAGTTAGGCATAGCTACCGTTTCTGCTTTTTACAGTATTTACCTTGTGGTTGTTCCCCACTTTTTTTGTACCACATGCCGCTGTACCCAAACATTGTAATCCCCTAACATTGCGCATAAAAGCCAAGCGTTTCCAGTTCATAGTTCCCCAAAAATATATCGTTTATACTAACATGTATGTAAAATTACATAGAAAAAGCCGCTCAACCCGTGAGCGGCTCTTTTTTAGTATATCATGTTTTAGAGAAAATTTGGTTTAAATAATTATTAAATTTACCAATTTATATAACCTTATACTTTCAGTTATATATCAGTCATTATTTACCATCAAATTGTTCAGTTTTTTTAGTCTACAATGAGGACATTAGAACTCAATCAATCCACTTGAAATGCTTACACGCATTATAAATACCATCCTTATCACAGTCGGTAGTGATATAATCGGCTTTTTTTCTTTCAATTCAGCACGGGCATTTCCCATGGCAATATTAAGCCATTCTGGCCTAAACATAGATAAATCATTATATCCATCACCAAATACTACGGCTTGATTAGGGTTTCATACCAAAAATGATCAAGCATATTGCGAATACCCAAAGCTTTTTTTCCATTGGTTCATATAAAACACAGCCATCGCCATAACGAATGAGCTTATGCGTCATATGCTCAATTTCTTTTTCCTCTTCTTCCCCTTCTTTAAAGAACACATAAATCTTATAAAACTCTTCTACATTATGAAAGTCAAAATTAGGATCTACTGTCGTTTTAAAAACATATCCCAATTCGGATGCCAATCTAATATTTCCTTATACGGCGTAATTCGGCCTAATTTATTCCGATCTGTTACAGCCCAAGGAATATTATGGGACTCTAAATATTCCAAATAGTTAATGCATGCATCACGATCCATGCCAATCATGGACACTAGTTCATTATTAACAGTAACACTATGTCCGCCATCTGCCACAAAATCTGTAAGCCCCGCTTGTTCCGCAAAACGCTTTGCATCTACTTGGATACGGCCTGTTGCTAGTGCCACCCTATGACCACGGCGCTTTAATTCATCTAAGCTATATTGAGCACTGTCAGGAATTTTACCTTCCGGCCACACAGCTAAGGTATTGTCTATATCGAAAAAGAAAAATTTCTGTTCCACAGGCCCTCCTAATCACGTCCGCTCATTAACTTAAATCGCTCTTTCTGCTCTACATCAGGATATTTTTCTTGATCCACATCACTCAAAAACATATCTAGTGGTCGTACATATAAGTCACGTTGATCATATAATTTTTGATACACTACGAACTGTTCACTCGTTTCCGAATGAGTTGCAACATCTAACACATAATAGTACATGCCTTTAAAATGACGATATAAGCCACCCTTTACAATTTTTCGCATTTATAACCTCATCACATAACATACACAAACGGTTACAAATTATATTAATCAAGAGATTCCATGTATTGAATAGCCTTAGTCAACATATCTGCTGTAATTTTGTACGGAGATACATCAATATCATGAACAGATGTAGCCTTTTCAACAATTTGAGGAATATGCGATGCAGTAAGACCTAACTGTGAAAGTTTAGTAGGCCAACCTAATTCGCGGTATATTGGCAACCACCGTTGTAATTCATCCATTTGTTGGTCAACGGTTAACAAAATAAGTAAGCCATATGCTACCATTTCACCATGCAAATGGTTTTCTTCTGTTTCTTTATTAGTAACACAGCCATAACATACAGCATGAGCCATATTACTATTATATGCCATAGGAACACAACCCGATACAATACCGGTAGTAAAGATAACAGTCATAGCAATGGTATCAAATGCATCACTACGTTTTTTAGCTTGACTGTCTTTATAGGCTTGTATACCATGTGCTAAAATTGGTTCACTACACATAGAAGCTAGAGTAAGGCCTAACTGAGTATTATAATCTTGCTCACGATTGCGAGCAGAAAGATGAGTTTCATAGTGTTTTGCAATAGTATCTCCCATTCCCGCCCACAAGTAACGGCTTGGTGCTTCTACGAGAATATCAGCATCAATAAAGCAGTGCACAGGAGGATGATTTACAAAGGCTACGTCATCAAAAGTATGCTCTGCAGTGTATACAGCTGCTACTTCTGACGTTGCAGCACAAGTAGAGGCAATGGTCGGAATTGTAAAGAATGGTTTATCATCTAACTCTAGAGCTACTACTTTTACCGTATCCATGGCCTTACCGCCACCAACAGCAAACATAAAGTCCGCATCTTTTACAGAAGCCATTTGTGCAATTTCCTTACCTCGAGAGAAAGTACACTCTCCACCAAAGTGAATAATATCTAGCACTTTAATCCCTGCTTTATCAAGCACTGGACGAATGTGTGGCAAAGCTTTAGAAAGAGCTGTCTCACCACCAATGATAACTACAGACTTACCATATAATTTTTGTAAATTTGGGAATAGCGTCAAACACCTCATGACCGCCAAAAACTATAACTAGGTAAACAATGAGTACTACGCATAAAATCTTCCTTCCTTCTTTTCATTATCTATATTCTTATTATAGAAACTTCTACTCACAAAAATCAATTTTATATGACAACCCTTAAGACACTAAAAGGTTCTATACTTTCACCCAAAAACGAAAGTATAGAACCATTAATGATATTATTTATTTTCGGACACAAGACCTTTATGGATAAGACCTACAACGAAGCCTAATACCGCAAAGCTCACCCAGCCCATCCCAGCAGCCTGGAATGGAATGTATTGAGTAAAGAGCTGTTCCAATGCAACAGGTGCAATACCTGCCGTTTCAAGACCAGTCATAAGAGCAGAGATCATTGTGAAAGCCATTGTCCATGCGTATACGCAACGACGACCACCGAACACATTGTGAAGAAGTGCCAACAAGATGATTACAATCGTTAACGGATACAAGAGCATCAACACTGGAATCGCTGCACTGATGATTGTTTTCAAACCGAACATGCTAAGACCAAATGCTGCTACGGAGAAGATTACTACATATAATTTATAGCTAATCTTCGGTGTCAACTTGTGGAAGTACGTACCACAAGAAGTGATAAGACCGATACTTGTAGACAAGCAAGCTAGAAGAACGATGATAGCCAAGATAATTTGACCGAATTCACCGAACAAGTAGTTAGCACTTACGGACAACACAGGAGCACCTGTATCAAACAAACCAAAACGTTCAACACTAGTAGCACCAATGTTAGCGATAAATACATAAACAATACCGAGAAGACCTACAGCAATAGCGCCTACTTCCATTACTGTTTTTGTAATAACCGCACGAGATGTAGCGCCGCTAAGACGAACAAAGTCGATTACAAGAATAGCAAATACTACGGAAGCCAACGCATCCATCGTATTATAGCCGTCCAAGAATCCTTGCAACACAGCTGTAGGTGCATCACCATAAGCTGGTTGTGGCACTGCATAGCCGCCTAGCGGAGTCATAAAGGATTTAATAATTAACAACAGAATTACAAGTAGTAATGCTGGTGTCAAAATATTACCGATACGATTAACAAGCTTTTGTGGACTAATGGATAACCACAAAGAAACACCAAAGAATAATGCCAAGAAAATTGGTTCCATATTCATGCTTAAACCTTCTGTGAAAGGTTTAATTGCAATTTCATAAGCTACAGTACCAGTACGTGGCGTCGCAAACATTGGACCGATACTCAAGTAAAGAGAAATTGTGTACAACAAGCCATAAATCGGATGAACACGGCTCGCAAGTTCTTCAACATCTTTACAGGAGGAGTACCCCATCGCTGCAACACTAATAGTGGAAGGCCTACACCTGTTAATATGAAGCCGAGCAAAGCCCAACCTACGTTATCACCAGAATGTTGACCTAAGGCCGCTGGGAAGATCAAGTTCCCTGCCCCAAAGAATAGGGCGAATAACATCATGCCTATAGCCCAATAGGCACGGGCAGATAATTTATCATTACCATTCATAAACGTAACCCCCTTCAGGTTATATATAGAAATAATATTACTATTATAATCCTAATGAGGATATGTATGCAATAAAAATATCGTTATTATGATATGTCGGCATAGCACTATTCCCGTAAGTAAAAGGAATTAAGCACCATAATAAATACTATATAGTATTTATTATGCTGTTCTCTTTTATATACTCACCTTATATATCATTTTCATATTCTTATCTTATGCGTCAACCTTTTTAATATGAACTTGTACATCGTAGAATGTACTACCCCAACCTTCATCTGTAGGGCGGTCTGCAGTAAGCGCATTAATAGCTACATTTGGATCACTAGATTGTGATTGCCACCACACGCCAAGTGTTACTAATGTACCTCGTTGTACCTCTTCATCATAGTAAGCTTTAATTTTTACACTACCACGATTATTATAGATTTCTACTTCATCCCCATCATTAATGTTATATACCTTTGCATCTTCAGGATTGATACGAAGTTTCATAAGCTCAGGATCATCAAACTCGAGTTCACAGAAGCTAGAATCTAAAATACGAATATCGTTCCCTATGATAAGCCAGAACGGTGCATTATCTCCATATGGCGGCAAATAACGAATTAATGGTTCCACATCATGTGGATTATATAGCTCTATTTTTCCAGATGGCGTTTTAAAATCTAATTTGTAATTTCAGGCAATGTCATCTCTACAGGTTCACCTTGTAAGATTACATCTTGATCGACCTCAGATATACGACTAGATGTACGAACAATTTGTTCTATTAACGCCCGTTCACTAAGGTTAAAGAATTCATCTTCAAGCCCCATTCGCTTAGCTAGTTCAGAAATCACTTGCCAATTGGATCGAGATTCACCAATAGGATTGATTAATTTATAGCCAGTTCCGATGGTATAGTGCCCATAGGAGTTATATATATCATCATGTTCTACTGATGTTGTGGCGGGCAATACTATATCCGCATATTTACATGTGTCAGTAAAGAATCGTTCGTGAACAACCGTAAACAAATCATCTCTCATCAAACCTTTTCGCACCACATTTTGATCAGGTGCTGTTATGGCAGGGTTACTAGAGAACACATAGAGACTATGAACTGCTGTACCTGATGGATTTGTAAGCATTTCGCCAAGTTTAATCATAGGCATCAATCGCTTGGCTGGTGCAGCAACATGAGCCTGCTGCATAACTTCTTTGCCAACAAACTTACTGCCACTAGCACTGGATAGCAAACCACCGCCTAAATATTGCCAAGCACCAACTACAGCAGGTAATGCATTAATGGCGCGACAACTCATGGCACCATTCCCATATCGAGATAATCCGCTGCCAAGACGAATGAATGGAGCCTTAGCCTTAGTGTATGCATGAGCAAACTCAGTCATACGCTCTACGGAAACGCCACAAAGTTCAGATGCTTTTTCCGGTGTAAAGTCAATTAACACATCATTTACAAGCTCATCATAACCTTGTACATGTTTCTTAATAAAATCTATATCTGCTAATCCATCTCGATGAATAATATGAAGCATACCTAACGCTAAGGCGACATCACTACCAGGTTTTACGTAAATATGTTCATGAGCTTGGTTAAAGGTATAGGTTTTATGAGTATCAATAATCCAAACTCGAGCGCCATTCCGTTTTGCCACGTTTACATCATGTAAGATATGAACGTCGGTAGCAGTTGCATTAATGCCCCACAAACAATTAAATCACTATGTTGTGCCTCTTGCGGCTTAATAGCTAATGTATCACCGTAAACTGAGCGGAAACCGGCCTGCTTAGCGGGAGAGCATATACCTCGATCCTGGTCCGTCGCACCAATACGGCGGAAAAAGTAATCTGCTGCTGGGCTTTGAATAACTCCCATAGTGCCGGCATAGGAGTAGCGTAAATACTTTCACTACCATAAGTACTAATGGTGTCTTTAAAATTATTAACAATGATATCTAATGCCTCATCCCAGCTGATACGCACATATTGATCTTCTCCAATACCTTTCTTGCCAACCCGTTTCATTGGGTACTGTAAACGCAACGGAGAATGAACCACTCGTTCATAATGCGCCATCTTAGGGCATAATGTGCCTCTTGTAAAAGCATGATCTCTATTACCACGAACAGATACCACTCTATTGTTATCTACCGATACGATTAAACCACATGCATCTGGACAGTCATATGGACATACTGATTTGTATTCTTTCAAAATAAGCACCTCGCTTATAAATTATATAAACTATAGGATGTATATTTATATTATATTACAGCATCCTTTGTATAAGTGTAACCTTTAATACATTTTCTAACTTTGTAAAGATTAAGAATACTGCATATATTGCATAACAATACATTCAGTTATCACAATACGTTAATATACTCATCAATATTTTTTATATATAATACTGAATATTTCAAGTTTTTATCGATATTTATCCATTCTCATTCTTACTCAAAGCCTAAACAGATATACTAATAAGCTCTATAAAAATACTGCAAATCTATAAAAAAATTATGCAATCATAACTAAAAGTCATAACCATATAGTTTTAGGTATAATCGGATGTTTCAGTAATCGACCTCGGAATATGTGACAAACATCACCGGTACGTATGCGTATTTAGTAATGTGTTTCAGACTGTAAGACTATTCAATCTCACTTCTTTCTGTGCTATACTGACATTGTCATTTGAGAGGATATAGAGCTCACCAGATATCATTTAAACTTCATGATATTTTAGAGTGACGTTACTATATCAGGTACATATTTTCTGAAAAGAGGTTTTAACGATGGCAGACGCAAAAAACACTGTGTTATTCCCTTATGAAACATTGAAAAAATTAAGCATGGACGCTTTCCAAAAATTCGGTTTCTCCGAAAAAGAAGCTGACATCATCCAAGACGTACTTTTGACTTCCGACTTGTTCGGTATTCAAAGCCATGGTATGCAACGTATGGTTCGTTACCACAAAGGTATCACTAATGGCTTAATCAAAATCGACGCAAAACCTGAAATCGTAAAAGAAACTCCAATTTCCGCAGTTATCGACGGTCATGACGGCATGGGTCAATTGTTGGGCCACATGGCTATGGAAATGGCTATCGAAAAAGCTAAAAAATCCGGTGTTGGTATCGTATCCGTACGTAACTCCAACCACTATGGTATCGCTGGTTACTATGCTAAAATGGCTTCCGACCAAGGCTTAATTGGTTTCTCTTGTACAAACTCCGAAGCAATCATGGTTCCTGTATATGCTCGTAAAGCTATGCTTGGTTCCAACCCTATCGCTTGGACTGTACCTGCTGATCCTGTTGACTTCTTCTTCGATTGCTCCACTACAGTAGTAACTCGTGGTAAACTTGAAATGTACAACAAAATGGGCAAAGCTACTCCAGATGGCTGGGCTGTTAATAAAGACGGCGTTCCTTCCACTGACGCAGCTGAAGTATTGGGCAACATCTCCCGTCATGAAGGCGGCGGTATCCTTCCTTTAGGTGGTGCTACAGAAGTTCTTGGCGGCCACAAAGGTTATGGTAACGGCATGATTGCTGAATTATTCTCCTCCATCTTGTCTCAAGGCGGTACTTCCAACAAATGTATGGTTGGCGGTAAATCCAACATCTGCCACGGCTTCATGGCTATCAACCCTGAATTCTTCGGTGACCCAGCTGAAATCAAAAAACACTTCTCCCAATTCTTACAAGAATTACGTGAAGCTCCTAAAGCTCAAGGTCAAGACCGTATCTACACTCATGGCGAAAAAGAACATGAATCTGTTGCTAAAGTTAAAGCTGAAGGCATCCCTGTACTTAACGGTACAATGCTTGAAGTTCAAGACCTTTGCAATGAATTAGGTTTAGACTTCAAATCCTACTTCGGCGATTATGTACCAGAAGCTCCTGCTACAATGTTCAAAGGTAACTACTAATACCTAAGACCTTACAAAGGCCCTAACGTGGACATGTAGTCAGTAAAGAAGGGGACATAAACACTGTTTATGTCCCCTCTCTTATATTTTTTTAATCTCATTAACCTCAAAACCATGAGGTTAAAAAATTTTAAGAGATATATTAATTTTTATGATAAGTTTATCTGTTATTTTATTGTAAGCTTTATTTTAACTGAACTTTTACAACTTAATACAATAGCGATTTACTCATCAATTAAATTGATTAAGCTACATCGTCCTGTTAAGCATATATTTTTATTTTTCTTGAAAGGATGATTTTAGAAATGAGTGCTATCACCGTTCTATTAGCGCTATCTCCAATCATTTGGTTGATCGTAGCGTTATCCATCTTGAAATTACCTGCATGGCAAGCAACAAGTGTTGCTGCAATCGGTTCTTTCATCATCGCTATTACAGCATTCCAATCCGATCCATTCATTATGGTCACTGGTGCCCTTGAAGGTGCCGCTTTGGCAATCTGGCCAATCCTATTAGTTATTACAGCTGCTATCTTCGTTTATAACTTGGTAGTACATACGAAAGCAATGGAAACTATTAAAACAATGCTTTCTTCTGTAACATCTGATACTCGTGTACTTGCATTGTTACTTGCATGGGGCTTTGGTGCCTTCATGGAAGGTATGGCTGGCTTTGGTACTGCCGTTGCAATTCCAGCTGCTATGATGGTTGCAGTAGGTTTTGATCCACTAAAATCTATCATCGCATGTCTCGTTGCGAACTCCGTACCAACAACATTTGGCTCCATCGGTATTCCAACAACTACTTTGGCATCCTTAACAAACCTTGATCCAAGCCATTTAGGTACATTCATTTCCGTACAATTATTCTTACTTAACCTTATCGCACCATTCTTCGTTGTTATGATCATTGGTGGCGGTGTTAAAGCGTTAAAAGGCGTATTCCTTGTAACATTGCTTTCCGGTTTAGCATTAGCTATTCCTGAAACTATAATCAACGCAGTAATGGGTCCAGAATTATCCGTAATCTCTGCATCCATCGTTATCATGGCAGTTATCATTATCTGTGCAAAAATTATGCCTCCTAATGATCCTGAATACGCAGTTAAACAAACTGGCGAAGTTCCTAAAGTTTCCGGTGGCGAAGGCCTTGTAGCTGCAATGCCATTCATCTTGATCTTCGTATTATTGTTATTAACTTCCAAATTGTTCCCTGCAATTAATGGTCCTCTTGCTTCCATTAAAACATCTGTACCTATTTACCAAGGTCCTGGTGCAAAACCTTACACATTCGTATGGATTGCAACTCCTGGTATCATGATCTTCATCGCTGGTATTGTTGGTGGTTTCATCCAAAAAGCAAAAGCTAGTGAAATCTTCGGTACATTGGGTTCCACAGTTAAACTTGAAATTTACATACCTTACAATCATCACAGTTGTTATGACAGCTAAATTGATGACTTACTCTGGTATGACTGCAGATATTGCGAAAGCAATGGTTGCTGGTACAGGTTCCTTGTATCCTCTATTCGCTCCTATCGTAGGTGCGTTGGGTGCCTTCTTGACTGGTTCCGGTACAAACTCCAACGTATTGTTTGGCCCACTTCAAATCGCTGCAGCTCAAGGTTTAGATCCTACAAACTTCGAAGACCTTGGCTTCTGGTTGGCAGCAGTTAACTCCGGTGCAGCTGGTATCGGCAAAATGTTGTCTCCACAATCCATCGCGATTTCTATTGGTGCCGTAGGTCCTGCTTTGAAAGCATACCTAGAAAACCACAAAGAAATTAACGCTGAAGAAGCTCACAACTTAGAACATGAAATCGAAGCAAGCGTTATCATGAACAGCGCGTTCAAATACTTCTTGATCTTCATCATTATGCATGGTTGTATCTCCTTCTTCGGTCAACATTTCATCCATGAAATTCACCACTTCTTCTTCTAAGATTTGGTAACATAAAAAGAACAGCTCTTAATGAGCTGTTCTTTTTTTATTATGCTATGTTTGAATACTACAAAATAATGTAGCTCAATGAGTTCAATCAGCATTGTTACATATTATAGTAATACTAATATATTAGTAGATCTCTTGCTCCACTTCCCATTTTGTAAATGTGCCAGTATCTGCATCGATTTCAAAGTCATATTCATAACCATTGTAATGAATTTCACCTTCATACTCTAAACGACCATGATCATAATCGCGATTGAACTCAGTTATATTAGTAACCGTTGCACCTGGTACACGTGCCAATGCACTTTGCACGGCCTCATCAGAACTAATAGCTTCCACTGAGGACACTACCGTAGTACTCAGGACAGCTACCACAGTCAAAATTAAAGATTTTACCATTTTTTTCATATAATTCTCTCCTACACATATAAACCAAATTGATATTTTCAGATATAAATAATATAACTATTGTAATCGATGAGAGAAAAGATAGCAAATCATAATTCTTATTAAGAAAAATCTATAGAAATTATCTACTAATCATGTTACAATACATCGTATCAAATAGAAAAAAATTAAATGCAGTCTGCGAAGTGCGATTCGCAGGCTTTTTATTTTTCCCATTTTAAGATAGGAGGATTTTATGAATCAAGAAAAATTCTGCTAAGGTTTCCTTTTATCTTGGTAGTATTCCTTGGCATGTTAACAGCCATAACACCGCTCGCAACAGATCTTTATTTACCAGCATTGCCGATTATGCCTGGCGAATTAAATACAACCGCATCTAATATTCAAATGACCATTGGTGTTATGACCTTTGGTGTTGCATTAGGCCAATTATTTGGTGGCCCTATTAGCGATACAATGGGTCGTAAATTACCACTCATCGTAGGCAATTTACTATGTGTCATCTCTAGCATCATTTGTGCCTTTGCACCTAGCATCGAAATACTTTTACTAGGTAGATTCCTACAAGGTTTAACTGGATCTGTAGGTGTTGTAATTGCCAAGGCTATCGCTCGAGACTTTGCTTCTGGTCAAGAATTGACGAAACTCTTCGCCTTACTTATGATGGTTAACGGCTTAGCTCCAGTACTTGCCCCTCTCATAGGTGGCCAATTGCTCTTATTCACTACATGGCGTGTAATCTTTGTAATTCTAGCAGTATTCTCTGCTATTCTATTAGTAGGCTCACTTCTATTCCGTGAAAGCTTACCAAAAGAAAAACGTATTACAGGCGGTGTAGGTGTAGCAGTTAAAAATTATATTACCCTCATCAAAGATAAACCATTCTTAGGTCAAACATTAATACAATTATTTGCCTTTGGCGGATTTTTTGCTTATATATCAGGTTCATCCTTTGTATACCAAAATATTTTTAATCTTTCCGCTCAAGAATTTAGCTATCTTTTCGGTATTAACAGCTGTGGGATTGTCTTAGCTAGTGCCATTAGTAGTCGTGTTAGTAATGTTATAACAGCTAAACAATTACTAACATTCAGCCTATGGCAACTTACAATTGGTTCCTTACTATTCTTAATTGCTATGATTTTCGAATGGTCACTCATCCCTGTAACAACCATCCTATTCTTTACCGTATGTACCGTATCCCTATTCGGCTCCGCCTCATTCTCTATGGCGATGACCAACTACGGGAAAATGGCAGGCAGTGCCTCTGCCATACTCGGCTTTGCCAGCATGTTCGCTGCAGGCATCGTATCTCCACTCGTTGGCATTGGTGGGGATCATACGGGGGTACCCATGGGGATTACAATGCTAGTATGTGCAGTGCTTTCCTTATTGTGCCTATATGGTTTAGTTGAGAAAGAATAATCTATTTTACATTTGTGTACGTCCCACAATGGGGCCCAACTACAACAGAATAATTTTAGTATAAAAATAGCGTTACCTTCTTCTTGCTCAGTACGTTTCCGTAAAAATCGCTTCGAAAAAGGGTAACGCTATTTTTATTAACTTTTACTATGAAGATGTCCCATTGTAAGGCTTTTAAAAGCTATATCAAAAATAGATTACTTCTTTACTCTACAAATACCTAGGCACAATAACGGAAAGCTACTGTCCAACTGATTGTAGGAAAAAAAGAATACAGCCCTCTCTGCAGCGATTTTACGGAACGTAGTGACGTACTGAGCCAAGAGAGGGCTGTATTTTTCCTATACTAATGATATGCAGTTGTATCCGGGCCCCATTATAAAATGAAAGCACCTTATCGCTTATTTTACGAGAGTAGCTCCATCGAGTTACACAGAGCTATATTTGGGGCTATAAATTAGTGATATACATCGTAACATGGCCCCATTGAAAATATAACGGAGCACGCTTTTATTCAAACATTGTCGATAGTAATAGTTTTAGTCGGTTTGCTTGGTTTACTGCACTGGAGCCTGGATCGTAGTCGATTGCTGCAATGCGCACGTCTGGGTAGGCAGCGGATAGTGTTTTAACCATGCCTTTACCTGTAACGTGGTTTGGCAAGCAGCCGAATGGTTGCAAGCATACGATTTGTTTTGCCCCTTTTTCAATGAGGTCAATCATATCGCCTGTGAGGAACCAGCCTTCACCGCATTGGTTACCAAGACCGATGAATTGAGCTGCTTCTTTTGCTACTTCTGTCATACGTTGTAGAGGGTCAAAGTTTTTAGACGCTGCTACTGCTTTAGCGTATGGCAAGCGGTAGAGTTCAAGGGCTTCACGAGCCAATGTACCAAAGAAGCCAGATAGCCATGTACCATCAAGGTGTTTAGCACGATATGTACTGTCCATTGCGCAGTACAAGAAGAAGTCTAATAAACCAGATGTAACGACTTCGCCACCTTCTTTTTCAATGAGTTCATTGATATGGTTGTTAGCGCTCGGATGGAATTTAACATAAATTTCCCCTACGACGCCAACGCGAGGTTTTTGTACATCTTTATTAACCGGTAAGTTATCAAAGTCATGAATGATTTCTTTGATGTACTTATTGTACTGACGAAGGCTTGCAGATGTAATGTTTTGCTGTAATTTTTTAATCCAGTAATCACATAATGCATCCGTAGAGCCTGGGTTAGTTTCGTATGGACGTGTAGCCAATACACATTGCATGAGGGCATCACCGTAAACAACGGCTTGGATCATACGATGTAAGAAACCTTTTGTCAATTTGAAGCCTGGTTGACGTTCCATATCGCTCGCATTGAGGGATAGGATTGGTACTTGCTTCATACCAGCATCGATTAAAGCCTTACGCAAGTAGCCGATGTAGTTTGTAGCACGACAACCACCACCTGTTTGAGAGATGATAACAGCTGTTTTATTGATATCATATTTACCGGATAGTAAAGCAGACATGAGCTGACCTACAACGATAATCGCTGGGTAACATGCATCATTATTGATGTATTTTAAGCCCACTTCAATATCATCACGCGTTGGAGCTGGCAACATTTCAAAGTCATAGCCTTCATTTTTGAGGACTGGATCTAAAAGACTAAAATGCAATGGTGACATTTGTGGCACCAAGATTTTATAAGTCTTACGCATTTCCTCTGTGAACACAACGCGATTATAGTCGTACGTTGGTAATTGCTCTTCCACCACTTCTGGGGCTTCTGGGTTATGATGACGACGCAAGCTACGTTCCATTACAGATTGCAAGGAACGCAAACGAATCGTTACAGCACCAAGGTTTGTACCTTCGTCAATTTTGAGTAAGGTATGAATTTTATGGTTTGCTGAAAGTATGTCTTTTACTTGATCCGCTACGATAGAGTCAAGGCCACAACCGAAGGAGTTAAGTTCAACGATTTGGAAGCCTTCTGTTCTACTTACGAATTCAGCAGCGCGATATAAACGGCTATGGTAGGACCATTGGTCTACAACACGCAAATGCTTAATTTCATTACCTAGTGGAGCAACGCCATCTTCCGTAAGAACAGCCATGCCAAGAGATGTAATAAGCTCTGGAATACCGTGGTTAATACCGGAGTCCAAATGATATGGACGGCCAGCTAATACGATGGTAGGAATTTGTTCTGCTACGAGGCGAGATACGGTTTTCTTCGTTGTTTCACGGTAAGAAGCCTTACAGTTTTCTTGTTCTTCCCAAGCTTTTTCTACTGCATTAGCAATATCTTTCTTCTTGAGGTTCAAGAAGTCCAATGCTTTCACAAGAGCAGGAACAAGAGATTTCTTATCAGCTAACGGCAAGAATGGTGCATGGAATGGAGTATCCCCTAACACGTCTTGCATGTTGTTTTTAATAAGTTCTGGATAGGAAATAACCATTGGACAATGGTAATTATTGTCGCGGCTAAATTCCTTAGGGCCATGTTGAATACAAGGATACCAAACAAAGTCTACCTGTGCATTCGCAAGATCGCGAATATGACCATGAACCGCTTTTGCTGGATAGCAAGCTGTATCGGATGGGATTGTATCGATAGCCTTGTTGTATTGGTCCTTCGTTGTGTAATCGGAAAGGATTACTTCATAGCCAAGTGTATTAAAGAATGTAAACCAGAATGGGAAATCCTCATACATGTTGAGGACGCGAGGAATACCTACGCGCATTTTACCTTCGAACTCTGGAATATTTTTCTTTAAGTAGTAGTCGAAAGTAACGACGCAATTTAACGTCTACTAAGTTAGGAACTGCTTTGCGTTCCTCTTGAATCATACCGCCTGCACCGCGGTCACAACGGTTACCCGTTACGTAGGTACGACCATCGGAGAAAGCGTTGATGGTAAGCATACAATTGTTAGAGCAAAGTCCACAATTGCGCATTGTCGTAGATACTTGTAAGGAGTTAAGACCGTTGCTATCGAGCAAAGTACTTTTTTCCTTTTGTAACTCTTCTGCTGTTTCAGCTGCAAGAAGGGCCATACCATACGCACCCATCAAGCCAGATACGTCAGGACGAATTACTTCTACGCCCATCAATTTCTCGAAAGGCACGCAATACGGATTCATTGTAGAATGTACCGCCTTGTACAACGATATGATCGCCCAATTCTTTAGGATCTTTTACCTTAAGAACCTTATAAAGGGCATTTTTAATAACAGAGTAAGCAAGACCTGCTGCGATATCTTGTACCGTAGCACCTTCTTTTTGAGCCTGCTTAACTTTAGAGTTCATAAATACGGTACAACGAGACCCCAAGTCGATTGGCAAGGATGCCAACAAACCTTCCTTCGCGAATTGGTCGATTGGAATGCGTAGACCGGATGCGAATGTATCGATGAAGGAACCACAACCAGAGGAGCATGCTTCGTTCAATACGATATCTTCGATATAGCCATCGCGAACCTTACAGCATTTCATATCTTGACCGCCGATGTCCAAGATAAAGGAAACATCAGGGCAGAAGTAGCGAGCTGCACGATAGTGAGCCATTGTTTCTACTTCACCGATATCGATGCCAAGGGCGCGTTTAAGGAACGCTTCGCCGTAACCCGTTACACCAGAATGCGCAATATAAGCGCCTTTTGGTAAAAGTTCATAAATTTTCTCGATCATTTCACGAGATTTTTCTAACGGTTTACCATGGTTTGGACCATAGTGAGAGAAGATAATTTCCTTATTACTATTGATGAGAACTACCTTAAGTGTAGTAGAACCAGCATCAATACCAAGGTAACAAGGACCTTGCGCATCTTCAATATTCGCCTTTGGCGTTACTGCCTTAGCATGACGAGCGCGGAATTCTTCTAATTCTTGTTCATTTTTAAATAGAGGTTCTACACGATCTGTAGCCTCCATAGGAATACCGATGAGGGCACCAATTTCTTTTGTTAATTGACCAACTGTAATCTCACGACAGTCTTCTTTCATCAAAGCCGCCCCTAAAGCGATGAATAATTCACCATTCTCAGGGATAATGCGATGCGCTTCATCTAGTTCTAAGGTATCGCAGAAACATTGACGAAGTTCAGACAAGAATGTCAATGGACCGCCAAGGAAAGCTACATTACCTTCAATTTTATGACCGCATGCAAGGCCTGCAATTGTTTGGTTTACAATCGCTTGGAATACGGATTTTGCAATATTTTCATGAGATGCGCCTTGGTTTAACAAAGCTTGTACGTCTGTTTAGCAAATACGCCACAGCGTGCTGCAATTGGATAAATCGTATCAGCATTCATGGCCAATTGGTTAAGACCAGATGCATCAGTTTGCAATAAAGTCGCCATTTGGTCGATGAAAGCACCTGTACCACCTGCACAAGAACCATTCATACGGTGTTCTGCCGTTTGACCTAAATAGGTTACCTTCGCATCTTCACCACCAAGTTCGATGATAACATCGGTTTCTGGATACAATGCTTTTACAGCACGCGTTTCAGCAATAACCTCTTGTACGAATGGAATACGTACTTTATCAGCCATTGCCATACCACCAGAACCGGTAATACATACATGAACTTGATCATTTTCGTGACCCACTTGAGCCTCTTGGAGCAAGGTATATACGGTGTCCAAAATGTTCGCATAATGGCGTATGTACTTTTTATACAAATAATTATCGTGTTCGTCTAATAGTACAACTTTAACCGTTGTAGAGCCCACGTCAATACCCATGCGTAGCATGTGTTGCATAAATACCTCTCTTTTCAAAAACCGTATGACCACACAAGATCATACTCATATTGTGAAAGTAGTACATTTAATATGAAGCTCACATAAAATATACTAAGCATCTAATTAAATTAGACGAGGATACGCTTTCACAAAAATATCTAATTTTTTAAATATCCTATACATATTATACAACAAATGTAGATAAAAATCTATGTTATTCTATATTCCAATGAGTTATATGGAATATGACTAAATTTGAATAACACCTCTACATCGAGATAGGATGTAAAAAAATTATTATATCATTCTAAGATGAAAAAAAGGTGTATCTAATAGCACATAGGTTCAGTAATAAATAGATATCCAGTTGGTATCTGAATAACTCAGATAAATTCGGCAAAAATACCAATATTTTTATATCCATCACCAAAGAGTAATCATATACATATACAAACAAAAAAAGAGACCTCAATGAAATCATTAAAGTCTCTTTTTTTCGGGTCTTAAATTTTCTAGTTTTAGTATTCAATCTATATAGTAGTCAATCTATATAAATTACAATACTTTTTTATATAAACCGATAAGATCATCATGGTTAGCTGGGTATGGATTAAATCTGTAACACATATCCTCTAGTGCTCTATCTGACATAAGGTCAAGCTTAGTTTCCGATACAGCTTTATCTACACCAAAGGCTGTCAGATTCATTGGACAGTCTAATGTATGTTGCAATGTAACGATAGCTTCTATAAGAGCAGCTAATTTATCCACCTCTGATGCATTATGACCTGCAAAGCCTAATTTAGCAGATAAATGAGCATATTTTTTAGCTACCGCCGGATTGTGGGAGCAATTAAATCCAATTACATACGGCAAGAGCATACTATTAGCTAGACCATGAGGCACATGGAATTGTCCTCCCAACTGATGAGCCATGGCATGAACGATACCCAAGCCAGCCTTAGTTAAAGGAAAGCCCTGCGAGGCATGATGCTTCATGCATAGACATACGGTCTTGCTCTGTAGCTGTTGGCTTATGACATTTTGGTAAGTATTCAAAGACAAGCTCAATCGCCTGTTGTGCCAATGCATCAGTAAAGTTATTGGCAGCAGTCGCTACATAGGCTTCTAGCGCATGAACGAGTACATCCATACCACTAAAGGCAGTAACACTTGGTGGAGATGTTTTTACAAACAATGGCGTTAATAAAGCTTCATCAGGTAATACCGCATCATCCACAAGAGGATACTTAATTTGTGTTTCGCTATCAGTAAGAACAGCAAAAGAGGTCACTTCAGATCCTGTGCCACTAGTCGTAGGCACGGCAATAAAGGATTTGATATCCATATGCTTTAATTTACGACCAAAATAAGCAATCCCTTTGCTCATATCAATGCAGGAGCCACCACCTATGGCAATAATGACGGATGGCTTAATGCCTTCCATAAATTCAATGCCCTTTACTACATGCGTTATGGGCGGATCAGGTACCACATCAGTGTAGATAGTTACTTTATTTTTACTGTCCATTAAGCCAATCACATACGTAAGGCTTGGAGAATCTTTTAAAAATGGATCACATATGATAAGGATGGATTCATTATTAAATTCTGTAAGACGATTCAACGAATCTGGCCCTGCATAAATTTGGGTTGGAAAAGTCCATTTATTCATATGCTCACCACCTATCGAATATTGAATCCTGTTGTTAAGCAACATCTACGACGGCGTGCAAAGCAGCGCGCTGATGTAGTCGATTCCCCAGTTGGTGTAGCAATTGTAAAGGTTGTCGTACCTTCACCACTAAAACCAAGCCCTGCATAGGATGGACCATTTTTAACAAAAATAGATGTTTTCATTTACGGGCCATACGATTGAGGCGTTCCATATTTAAGGAATGCATTGTTGCCGTATGATGTAAGCCCGCTTCTAACATCAAGCATACATCGAGACCTTCATCAAAGCTATCTACCGTTACAACCGGTAGAATAGGCATTAACATTTCAATCACTGCAAATGGATGGTCTTTTTGGTGTGCGCATGATAATCAACCGTGGATCACCGTTGTACGGAATATGTGCCGCATCAAGAATGACGCTCGCATTCTTACCGACGAACTTTTTATTTGGTGTCCCATTCGGTAATACAGTTAAATCCACTAAGCGTTGAATATCTTGTTGATTTTCAATAAGGACGCATCCTGCTTTCACCATTTCTTGAACTAGTTGTGGCTCGATTTGGCGCATGGCAACGACGCTCTTTTCAGCGATACATAGAATATTATTATCGAGGCTGGCACCGAGAACGATATCTTGAGCTGCCTTTTTAATATCTGCTGTTTCGTCTACAAAGGCTGGTGGATTACCAGCACCGGCACCGATAACCTTTTTACCACTTTGAAGCGCTTGTTTTACAACCCCAGGGCCACCAGTAACAACTAATAGGCTCACATCTGGGTGCAACATCATCTCTTGAGCGGACTCAATTGATGGCTCACGAAGTGTAACGATTAGGTTTTCAATGCCAATCGATTTAGCGATAATTTGGTTAAGTTCACTAACAAGCAACCGACTTAGATGCTTAGCACCAGGATGAACACTAAAGAATACCGCATTCCCTGCTGCTAACATACCGATTGTATTACATATTAACGTTTCTGCTGGATTTGTACTTGGTGTAATAGCACCGATAACACCGTAGGCAGACAATTCGTATAATGTCATGCCGTTGTCACCAGTTTCACACTCTGTAACGAGATCTTCTACACCCGGTGTTTTATCGAGTGTAAGATTTAATTTCAATACTTTATCTGCAACGCGACCCATTCCTGTTTCTTCAACAGTTTTTTGAGCCAACTCTTGTACTCGTGGGCGCATAGCAGCACGGATGTCTGCTATTACCTTTTCACGGGTTGCCAAGGTGCAATCTTCAAAGCGCGCTTGCGCTGCTTTGCTGCTTGAATAGCCTCATCAACAGTATCAAATACACCTGGTTCAACTTGACCTCTAGGCGCTTGTTTAAAAGGTTGTGATGAGGCTACTTCTTGCTTTTGCCCCTGTAATACATCTATAACCATGGAGCGGATCATTTCTTTCAACTGTGTATTGTTTTCCATCATGAACCTCCATATAGGTTGCATTGCTGATGCAATGACCATGTCAACTAACGGTGTACACAATCAAGGATACATTCATGATGTGACACAATAACTAGGTTTAACTCTGGCACCAGCTATTTCCTATACAATTATTTTTCAAAACTATCAATAATACCCACAATAGCGCAATCTACTGCGGTGCCTTTATCATCTTCGAAAATATGCCGTGCCGATGAGCCTCGAGTTAGAAGCACATATTCACCTTCACCAGCACATACTGTATCGACGGCGATTTCTATGCGCCCCGTCAACTCTTGTTCTCCATCGAGAATGTCTACCATCATCAGTTTCATTCCCTTTAGAGATTCATGCTTTTGAGTAGATACGATACTACCCACTACTTTACCGACTTGCATACTTCTCGTTCCCTTCAATTATTGTGATATGTAAGCGCTCAATTTCATCTCGAGCAGCCATGGTAAACCGTTGTCCCCTATATATGACGATAATAGACTGACTTTCACAAGATCTTACAAAAGAGGCCGTTATCCATCCTTGATGGCTGGCATATATAGGACGACCAAATTTATCTAGAAAATTGATAGGCCAATCTAGAATGACTGATGGATTCAGCAACGAGGTTACAGGAACTGCGAGGCGTATTGTCACCTCACAGTCATACGCTAATGCACGGTGCAAACAGGCTACCCAAGGCACCAATGTATCGCTCATTAACTCTCGTATATGACCATAATCTATACCAGCAAAAGAAATGAGTTGATTCTGCAACAATATATGTTCATCATAGTTATTACACTCTGTGACCATAAACGTAGCAGTGGATGTCATGCGCTTTTCTAGGCGTTCTAGCACCAGTTTAACTAATGCATCCATATTAATGCTCACTTCCCATGGCAATCCCTAAGGGCGTTACAAATTCTGGATATAGTGGCTTATCTACAGGTAATCCTATATATTGACTGAAAGTTTTTGTAAACTCCTCAAAATTAGAAGCACCACCTACAACAACAATGGGAGTCCCCTTTTCATAGCCACCCTCTTGTAACGCACGCTTAGAAATAGCTGCCATTTTTTCAACAACAGGCCGTATGGTTGCATATACATCGCGTTTATTAGCTTCATTGCGCTTATAAGCCTCCGCTTCAGGAATGGAGATTCCATAGGCTCCGCTAATAACAAGGTTCATATGGGTGCCTCCTGTCGGCTCATCCACGGTATATACAACGCGGCCATCCTTTAAAAATGCTTATGCCCGTAGTACCACCACCGACATCGATAACAGCGCCATCGGTGATGCCTAGCACATTAGCAGCAGCGGTAGGTTCGTCTAGAAATACAAGTTACTTCAAAACCGGCACTTTCTAGAACGTGACCTACTACATCTTTATTCTTGCCTATCGTTCCAGGTGGAACAGCTGCTGCGGCATATACAAGTTCTGTGCCCTAAGGCTGCCTCTGCCTTAGCCTTTAACGCTCGCGTAATTGTAACAGCGCCCACATAGTCAACCACAAGGCCGTCTCGAATGGACTCATTGTATTCAAAGGCGCCATATATAGGTTTACCTTTTGTCGTTTAACTACGGATAGGACAATAGATGATGTACCAAGGTCAATGCCTACACGCAAATTCTTTTTGATTATGAGAGCTCACTTGTTTTGGACTCTACGAGATCAGAGAACTCTTGCAATGTATTATTTGCCTTTTTCAAACCTTTCATCATATCACCTACTTTACTGTACAATTCTCGCCATCACTGTACCTTGTACATTGGCAGCATTCGCCTCATCTGTATCAATATGGAGTTCTAGGACAAAACCAGGCACGGCCCGAACGATGACATCACCAAATACAGTGGTGCGTTCTGGCGTTTGAAGTTCAACATTAACGCTATCACCATCGTTTACATTAAGCCGTTTTGCATCATCAGGCGACATATGAATATGTCGCTTTGCAACGATACAAATAGGTTTTGTTATTTCCCCGTTTTCCGTACATAAAGTGATCTCTACGGCTGATTCTAAATGACCAGATAGCACAATAGGAGGCTTTATGCCTAATGTACGAGCATCGGTCAACGATACCTCCACTTGTGACTGCTTTCTAAGAGGACCTAGTACGCGGACATTTTGAATGACTCCTTTAGGCCCCACTAAAGTAACAGTTTGTTCTGAAGCAAACTCTCCAGTTTGTTTTAAGTCACTTTTCTTAGTAATAGCCTGATTCGGGAATAATACATCCCAGTCCGCCTGACATAGATGGACATGTCTATTGCTCACACCTACGGGAATGGACGATTCGAACATGGCTTCGATCACTTCTCGTACGATAGCACGAATCTGTTCCCGATCCATAAGCTATTATCCTTTCTTAGGTAAGATTAATTCTACGTCGCTATGAGGGCGTGGAATTACATGAGTAGATACTACTTCGCCTACTTTTTGTGCTGCTGCACAGCCTGCATCAACAGCTGCTTTTACAGCGCCTACATCACCGCGAACCATTACAGTTACAAGACCGGAACCAATTTTTTCAGTACCTTCTAATGTAACGTTAGCTGCTTTTACCATTGCATCAGCCGCTTCAATTGCGCCTACTAAACCTTTTGTTTCTACCATGCCTAATGCGTTATTCATGATAATCTCCTTTATTATTTACTACTTTATTTCTTTTTAGAGTTTTTCTTTGGTGTTGTTTTCTTTGTACCTGTAGACTTAGAACTTTTCGGTTCTATGATGGTAGATACAATTTCATCTAACACTTCAACAACCTTTTCATCTAATTTGGGTTTCTCTGTTTTAGAAGTTGTAACTTCAGCTTTGACTGGTTCGATTTCTATAATTTCCTCAGTTTCTTGAACACTAGCACTCGCCTTAGTTAACTGTGTATCATCAGATACCTTAGCAGGCTTATCTGTAAAGTCATCATTAAAGGATTCTACTAAGCCTTCTGCAGGCCGTGGAATTACCTTATGAGCTACATACAGGTTCATTCCTTTTGTAAGAGCTACACCAGTCTGAACAGCCGCTTCCACAGCTGCTACATCACCGGCAACCTTTACTGTCATCCAGCCAAGGCCTCTCGCCTTTTCTATGCCTATCAACCGTACATTTGCAGCTTTAACCATTGCATCTGATGCGGTGATAGCCCCCAGTAAACCAGCTACTTCTAGTAACCCTAGTGAATCTTTCACTATGCCACCTCCCGACGTCTATTTCTGTTGATGATTCGCAACAGGATTCATGCATTCCTATAACGTTAGCTACGTTGCATATCTACTAACATTTGACGAATCAAATCTTTTAATTCTGGTTCTTGAGATTCTGTTTTAGGTTCTTCTTTCGGTGTCGCCTGAACAGGCTCATCCTTGAGCATACCTACTTCATCCATTATGTCCATAATGATAGCCCGTAACATTTGTTCATTTAGTTCTGCCATTATGAATCCTCCTATTCACATTGTGAAAGTATCATCTATAGTGACGTAATCATATGTAATGAATGAATGTCTCTTTGAAGCAACATTCATTAAATAATGTAAGCATTACCTTTATTCTTAGGTATATCTCCCATAGTTTCTAGTAAAGCTAATCCTACATCACGTGCTGCTTTTACAGCTTGTTTAACAGCGCCAGAATCACCACAGATTTGTAAAATAACTTCGTTACTCATAGCTGAACTCGATGGAGAACGATAGCCTACTACATCTACATTCGCTGATTTAACTGCTGTATCTGCCATAACTACACCAATAGCTGCTGGGGCCCCAACGATCAAGCCAAAGGCTTTACCCTCTGGTGTCCCAAAGGCAGTCACTAATGCTTCCCCGGCGCGAGCTGTATATTGAACTTCTACATGACCAGCTTCGTTCATATATACTTCGCCGAAGGTACGTTCTAATTCACGCAATGCTACTTCTACAGAACGTCTTACATCAGATACATCATCGCCACCAAATATGATAAGGGAACCAGAACCGGCACCACCTTTCATATCACGGGCAAGTTCAATGCTAACAATCTCGGTATTCGTTGCTTTTACAGCTTCATCAGCGGCCATGATTTGCGGCCCTGCACCTGTACGTGAACCTAAGATACCGATAGATCGATATGACTTAGTGAGCTTCATAGCTTCCAATACTTGACTGTCTACATTGGCAATTACAAGGCCAATTGTATCGCCTGTTGTAGTACTGCCTACATGTTCAGTAATCATTGAAGTTTGTAGTTGATTTGTAGTAGGTGAACTTACAGGTGCCGAAGCACAAGATGCATTACCTGTTGCGCCTGTAATTTTACTTAAATCAGCACCATCGATACGCATCAATACGCGCTTTAAAATCTCATCTACCATACTTTTAGTATCGGCCATAATTATTCACCCTTTGTTGGTAAAATACCTTCTACATCTTTATGTGGTCTTGGAATTACATGAGTAGAGATAACAATACCTACCCGTTCTGCAGCAGCTGCACCTGCGTCTACAGCAGCTTTTACAGCACCTACATCACCACGAACCATAACAGTAACGAGACCAGAGCCAATTTTTTTTCATTGCCCTACGAGTTCTACATTAGCTGCTTTTAAGCATTGCATCAGCTGCTTCAATAGCGCCTACTAGGCCCTTAGTTTCCACCATACCTAATGCTTCTTGTGTCATCTGTTTTCTCCCTTTTACAAAAACATAGAGCAAAGATTACAAATTTATTTTTTTCTAATAGTTCCACCATAGTGCCTATATTCATAAAAGGCAAAGTGTGCTGTTTTTAAGTAGTTGTACCATTAATACTGCACCAGTTCCTTCACCCTAATGCCATTTGCCCATGGATTGGAACTTCATCAAGACGAATATTTGCATAAGCCAATGCTGCGGCCATCCCTACCTCACGAGAATAATGAGATGGAATACCGTATAATGGAGCATCTCCATTCATTTGCGTAGCACAAGCCATGGCAACAGCTGTAATATATCCATCGATAACAAATGGGATATGTAAGTCCGTACAAGCTACCATAGCACCTGTAATAGCGGCTATATCAAAGCCACCTACACGGCTGATTACCTCTTTTGGACTATTTAAGTGTCCCTTATGATGAGATAGTGCAGTACGTACAAATTCTCGTTTTTGATTCATGTACGCCTCTTCATCAGGACCAGATCCAGGACCTACGGTTATCCGTGGGTCTAGTTTTGTAAGACCACTCAAGACAGCTGCTGAAGTTGTGGTATTACCAACACCCATTTCACCAAAGGAAAATAGATTGATACCCGATTCTGCGTAGTAGACAACGCGGTTATATCCCGCTTGGTACGCTAGGTCAAATTCTTCAGCGCTCATAGCAGCACCATCTAATATATTCTTTGTGCCTTGAGCAACCTTTCGATTTCATCCCCAATACCTTGTGGACAAGCAATGCCTACATCTACCACTTCGTAAGGGATATGGTTAAAGATACAGTAATTAGCAACTGCACTTTTACCATCAATCATATTTTGAGACTGTTTACGAGTAATCTCATAGTTATAACCGATTAGACCATCTACGGAAATACCATTATCTGCCGAAAAGATAATATGCTGAGCATGAATCTCAGGTTTCATATCCTGCCAAGCAAGACACATTTTCTTGAAATATCGTTCCCATAGACCCAAGCTTTTTGGAATGATCGCCTTATTTAAAATAAATTGATTAAGTTGTTCTTCAAAAACTTTGTCCATGGAAAAACCTTCTTTCAACTAACTATATATGTAGTTACATAATTGTTTTAACGACTCTTCGTCGTGAACTGATATTTCAAAAATCTTAGTGGCTCCCGCTAGTTTGAGATTGCGCCTAGGTGCCTCAACATCTTTGCCCGTATCTACCTTTGACACAACGCCTATAACTTCGCGATTGAGGGAGTTCCCAAAGCTTGGTGGAAATATGGTTGTTTCATCACCTGCAGGAATCATAAAAATCACTAAGTCCGCATCATAGGCGTGCAAGATAATGCCTCGATAGTAATTAGGATTTTCCATATATTCTCCAGGGGTATCGATGAAGTTTCCCACCCGCGTTATGGCTTGTGTCTTATGATACGTAGCCGAGCCATGCGTAATCGTATCGGCTAATGTAGTCTTTACCACAACCGCTACGTCCTACTAGGAGGATACGCTTTTCTTTCTTTTCGGTACTCATAATTACCCTTTCATTAGGATCTTGTTAAATCCGTTGGGAAAAAGCCTAATATGCGTTGCAGTCCTTCAATTACACTGCGCAATGCAGATTCAACAGCAGATACATCACCAGTTATGAGAAGTGCCCCCGAAAATCTATCGATGAAACCGATTTCGATATCACCGGATTTACTTGCAATATCGGCTGCAATAATGGTCCCTTCGCCAGGTGTTATGGTAAGAATCCCAATGGCATTTCTACCTTTTTCCTCGAGCCCCATTTTTCTAAATAGGTCTGGTTTAGGATTGGCAATAACATGGGCTATCGTAACCTGCTTTCCGGGTACAAATTCTTGTATGATGCGCTGTTTTGCATCAATTACCTCTTGAAAGGCCATATAATCTCCTCCTAATTCAACATGCATTCTTTAAACTATCCTGACAAACTATAATTCGTTTTGTCTTATATACTAGCTAGAGTTAAGGTGCCACTAATTGGAAGAATAATACGGCTAAGCCTGCGCCGATCAATGGACCAATAAATGGTACCCAAGCATATTGCCAGTTTGCAGTTCCCTTATTAGGAATCGGTAGTAAGAAATACGCTAACCGTGGACCAAAGTCACGCGCTGGATTTAACGCATATCCAGTAGTTGCACCCAAAGGACATACCAATCGATGCTACCAAGATACCGATGACCATAGGTGCTAAACCATCAGCCATTTTACCTAAGCAGAGAATAGCTAGCATAAACATAAACGTAGCTATAATTTCGGATATCAAATTGAAAGGTTTATTATCGATTGCTGGACCTGTTGCAAAAATCCCTACGCAGTTCCCTTCGTCAGGACCTGTTACTTTAAAGTGTGGATAATAGAACAGTGCAGCAATAGCAGCACCAGTAAAACCACCTGCAATTTGCGCTATAGACATTGGAATAACTTGATCCCAAGGAAATATACCAGCCACAGCAAGGGCAAAGGTAACTGCTGGATTCAAGTGGCCAGGCCCACCAAGTGTAATACCTACGTATACACCAAAGGAAACGGCAAAGGCCCATCCAAAGATAATGTGTAACCAGTTAGTTCCAAAAATACTAACGATGGTTTTCTTTAATAAAATTGATGCATTTGTACTGTTACCAAATGCAATTAGAACGGCAGTACCAACAAACTCACTAATATACATTTGCGTTACGTCCATTGTTTTCACCTCATTGAGTTAACAGAGATTGTAATGCATGAGATGCAATGTCCATATCCTGTGCCACAGTACCACCGCTAATGCCGAGTCCACCAATCATCTTTCCATTCATGATGATTGGATAGCCCTCCACCAAAGGTGCAAATTTTACGGTTTACCATGGATTCTATGTTGAATAGATCGCCATCAGGCTGTGCGCTTAGATGTATTTCATGAGTTGCTGCTTTGAGAGCCACTGCGGTGTACGCCTTTGCCTGTGCGATGTCGTTACTGATGAGCAATGCATCTGACATACGTTGGAAATACATTAATACACCGTTTGCATCTACTATAGATACAACGATAGGTACGCCTATGGACTGAGCGTAGTCCATTGCCGCTTGTGAAAGCTTTCGTCATAATATGCTCTAACTCTGTTCCAGTTGTCATATCATTAACTCCATTTTCAGCAGTATGCTCTATATTACCTACGCCTTGATTGCTTTTCTGTCAGTATTTCCGCAGGACTAGTTGTTACACGTTCTGCAAACGCGTTCTACAATTGTTTCTACAAATTGTACATAGTCTTCCATGCGAGCCATGATATACAGAGCATCAGATAATCGATTAATAAATTTACGAACCTCATCGCGAATTGGTTCTACAGAACCTAAAGCTAATAAGTAATCGTTCACCGCGACGACAGATTGTGCGAGCCACATGTAGCTCTGCAGCAGATAGATAATTTCCGCTTAATATAAAGCTATGTTGCTGTGGCAATCGCTTTGTATAGTCATCGATCAAACGTTCCAAATCGCTAATATCTTGCTGTGAAATCAGATTGCTGCTTTCACTAAGATTTTCCACATGAGGCGTTGCTACCTCCGCACATAAGCGGAAGAGCTGATGTTGTAATGTGTGAAGCACATGTTTATTGTCTGGTGAGACGACTAATTTCTCACATACACTAACCTGTGCATTTAATTCATCAAAGGTTCCATATGTGTCCACACGAAGTGAATTTTTAGGTACCCGTGTGCCATCAAAAAGTGCTGTTGTACCTGCATCACCGGTTTTCGTATAAATAGCCATATGCACCACCTCTCAAGTTAGTTGTATTTAAAAGGCTACTTCCAATCGTTCATCAGAAACGAAAGGATTTACCTTTTACAAGGCGAGCTGCATTGACACCTAAGGTGCGTAAGCTATCTGGATATTGACTGTAACCACTTAGTCGGTAGATAAATTGATGAGCTGGTATGTTTTTATAGGTCAATACAATAGCCTGTTCATCAACGCCTATACCTACAGATAAAGCGGAATTACGAGATGCTAGATCAGCCAATGCCATATGCGTACCACTGTGGGACTCAATGACAACTGGTAGACCTTCCTCTTCAATACCATGTAGAACGGGTTTTAGTATATCCTCACTGATATGCTGTGTAGCATACAGCAATATGGTTGGCTTGCTGATGATACTTTGGTCCATCATAGGTCTCCCTTCTGTGCATAGGATAATACCAAGCCTGTTGCTACCGCATTACGTGCCCCTTCAACGCCTCGAATATTGCCTCGACCAGCTACTAATGCATATTGTGAAAGTGCATCGGTGACGAGTTGAGGAATTTCAAAAGTCTAATGCAGAACCACCTACGATAACTACGAATGGTATATCTCGCACATTATGAGTAGGACTAACAGATGCCAAAGCACGAAGAGAATTTGTTACAAACACCCGTTTCTTGGCGGTTTGACGAACACGCTTAATTGTTTCTAGAGGGATATCTCGCTCTACAGGAACGAGCCCATCAGGAGTAACAATAACAACGCGGCCAAACAATGCTGCCGGAAGTGGTTCATTAAAGAACTGCACCGTTCCGTCTTCGTGACGAATGTGATATACACTGAGTACTTGAGCCAATGGATCTCGTTTAATAGCTTCCGCAATATGCATATCCTCTAAACCAAGCTCGGAGTTGATTAACATTGTTACCATATTTCCTGCCCCTGCAAGATGAATGGCCTTAATTTTTCCTTCTTGATTGATGATAGATGCATCGGTAGAGCCTGCTCCTAAATCGAGTATGGCCATTGGTTTTGCTGTCCCCGGTGTAGTCAAAGCGCCTAAGATAGCTGATTCAGCCTCTTCACCACCGATTTCAACAGGAACACCTAACTCTCTTTCTACCTGCTTTGCAATGATTTCCATTTGTAGATGATCTGACTTAACCATAGAGGCAATGCCTACAGCCTGTTCCATAGAGAACTCACCTGCAAGGCCGCCTTTCACATTAATAGGAACAGCCACATCTACAGCTAGTAAATCTTGAATATATACGTCTTGAGGTGATTTATTCGTTAATTGCGCCATTGTGAGGCGAACCTTTTCAAGCATGCCACCTACATTCGTACCTGCTTCCCCGCTGATATCCTCAATAGGATGAACGGATTCAAGGGTTTCCATGATTCTTTCTGCCCCTGCAGATACATCGACGGATACAGTTCGGTCATTCCCCATAACAATGATGGATCCTGCCGGTATTACCCGTTCTTTAACATCCCCTGCAGGTGTTTTGATGACTACTGCAGAGCGGTTCCCGATGAGGGCCCTAGCAATTGGTACAATATTCTTTGTTTCCTCTGGTGAAAGCTCAAATACAGTGGCAATACCATAAGGATTAGATAATTGTGATACCACTTGCCCCGGTTCTACAACCTCTACAGCAGAAAGCATACCCATTGGGATTTTATCGATATACGCAACCTCGTCTACGATAGGAATTTTATGATCTAATCGATTATTGACGAGTACTCCATCATCGGCTTGAAGAATAGCAGCGCGAATATCATAACCGCGTTGACAGTACGCATTGATAAGCTGTGCTACCAATTCAAAATCGATAATTTTAGGAGCTACCACGATGTATGGCTTATCTTGTGGCTTGTCGATGAGTTGTTCAATAGGAACTGTATAGCCTACACCAAGTCCTAAACCACCTGGTGTTTTAGGATTGTGACCTATCATGGTAGATTCCGTAATAATGGTTTCCGTAATGGTCTCCATAGCTACATCACCGATAACTGGTGTAGCCTCATTAATGCGAATTAAGTCAATGTCTCGTAGTGTAAGCTTAGCAGACTTGATTAGCGACTTGAGGGCATCCATGAGGCCTACGATATTTTCGCGCGTTCCTTTAATACCAGTGGTGCTAGCAATAGCAGAAGATAAGAACTTTACCTCTCCATTGCTATGAATTTCGGCCAAGGCCGCTTCTGTTGTAGAGTTTCCGATATCGATGCCAACAATTCGTTTCATAATGACATCTCCTATAGGTTAATTATCACCTTTCAGTTTTTTACGGCGTTCGTAGTTTTCTGCAGCTTCTCGTACAAAGTTTGCACAAATTGGAGCACTAGACCATCAAGTTCGCTAGCAATATCCAAGAGTTCTTGTTTAGAAGAACGATATGGACGAAGTGCATTATACATTTCAAGTAAGCGTTTATCGCTAACTTTCGTCATTTCTGCGGCGCGGGAGAAGTTGAGTTCAATTTGATCACGGCCCCCAGCCTTAGCAATTTGACCTTGAGCTTTCAAAATGGATGGAGAAATTTTCAAATCATCCATTGTGATGTGACCTGCCATTACGTTATCCATCGTAATATGGCTCAAGTCACGGCCTTGACCAAGATCAATCCATTCTGGATGTTTTTTAGCAATCGGATAATCTTCGATTGTAACCACTCTATCTACTGTATTAGTTGTAGATGGTGTATGAGGCGTAGAGTACTGTGTTGTACTGCCTTTCGCCCCTTCTATTTCAGATACGATCTGCCGAATTAAGGCTTCTAATTCGTTAGCCATAGTAAACCTCCTTATACAGTGACACGAACTTCATCAGCTGGCTTACCTTTTACTACATGCTTAGTTTCCTTGATGTGAAGTAACGCAGACAATGCTTGGTATTTTGGACGAGCCATTTGATCGTTCAATGTTGGTACTGGTGTTGGGGATTCGCCCTTAGCGTATTTAGCAGCATTTTTACCAATAGCACGGTATGTTTCAGCTGTTAATAGCGGTGCTTGAGGGAACAATTCCAAGTTTGAAAGTGGTTGTAAATCTCGTTGGTGAATTAGGGTTGTACCTTTAGATTGAATACCAATACATACACCGGATCCAGAAATAGAATCACCTTCAACGGCTACGGCCGCTACGTCAGAGGAACGGTATACGCGGATTACACGAGCTTTTAAGCCTTCTTCTTCGATACCAGCTACTAATTGACGAATTACCTCTTGATGCGGTACACCAACGATGGTTTGTCGTTGACTACGGCCAAAGGCAGGACCTACAGCAATCACTACTTCATCTGCGCTAGTGCCAGGTTGTGCAGGGCCACCAGTTTGTAGCCAGCTATCGTCACCAGTTGGGTCTTCATGTCTAGGTGCTGCACTTTCACCAACATTAGCCTTAAATTGTGGTGCCTCATGAACACCACCCATTTCTTGTAAAACGTCTAGGATAATAGAGCGTAATACATCTCTGTTAATTTCAGCCATCATGACACCTCCTTATATATCCCGTGGATCAATGGCGTTTGGAATATCTTTAATACGTTCCCAATCTTCACCTTCCACACGATACCCTGTGCCAACACCTTGATAGTCATTTCTATTGTTAATCGCGGAGATAACGTTGAAATCACGGTCAAAGATGGCCGATGTTTGTAAGTAATCGCCGGAGATTTTTTGTTTTAATAGATTCAAAATACTTTGTGCTACATCTTGATGACCTTCTTTAGCTAAGCCTTTTACAAAGTCAACGCCTGTAACACCGCGGTTTAACAAGTCTTGAGCCGCTTTAATATCTGCAACCTTATCGCGAGGAGGCATATCTTTAGAGCCATTCGCATAGGTAGCAGCCTCTACCTCTTGATCTGTAATCGGAGGCAAACCTAAGGCTTTGAACAAAGCTTGTAGTGCACGAGCCGCTTTATTACGAACCGTTACAACTTCTTCTTCGCGAGCAGGGATAAGACCGCCATTTACCTTAAGGTCACGTTGAATAACTGTCCAGTCATCATAGTCCTCTGCATCCCAGTTGGAGCCAGCAAACATGTTGTCATAGTTTGGTGTAGAGCTATAACCAGAGCAGATAAAGTCAGTACCTGGTGCAAATTGCATCAATGTACGAGCTGTTCTACGCAAATCAGAATGACTGAATGTTTGGTCATTACTAGATGCACATTCTAGGTCGAGCATAGCTGCTACAAGGTTTTCTGCTAATACAGCGCGGATACCAGAAGGTACAGCTGCTGGAATACCGATACAGCTTACAGAACCATTTTGAATACCTTGTACGCCAGCGCCTTTTGTAATATATAGGCAGCGGATTTCAAGGTACAACATAGATTTACCTTCTGCTTGTCCCATTTGTACTTCAGAACCTGTACCAGAGGTGAAGCGCATTTTAAGACCACGAGATGCATAAGCAGATGCGAGGAATCCTTTAGACCAAGGTGTATCATCACCATCGGTAAATACGTCTTCTGTACCATATACGGAAATTGTTTCTGCATATGCTGTGAAGCCACGCATGCCAAGTTCCAATTCTGTCGCTTCTTCCAAGGAGCATTGTGTCAATACACCTGGTCGACCACATTGAGAGCCTACGAGTAAGCTAATCGCATTGAGTGGTGCGTAACGAGCAACGGCTACTGTTGTTTCTTCTTCTGCGAACCCACGAAGTGCACCTTCCGCAGCATCGGCTGCGATTTGCACTGGATTGTCGTTTACGTTCGTTACATGGGCTTGGTTAGCCATTGTACGACGAGCACGCATTTTTTGCATACATTGCATCATTTCAACAACGTTCATAGTAGAAACAACTTCCAACATTTCGCTGGAGTAATAGATTTACAAATCTTAACGATTTCTTCCCGAGGTACTGATGGTGTAAGCATCATATTAGCAATCTCTTTTGAGTCCTTTGCCATCGCTTCTTGAGCACCATCGAGAACGATACCGTAATTTGCAATAAATGTATCGATAAGATCAAAATCTTCACGGCGTTTACCATCGAGTTCAACGATGCGACCGCCTTCGATTTTGAGGCTAGGCTTTGGATCTTGAGGAGATTCCATGGCTATAAAACCTTCCTCTACCCATTCCTTTACATAACCATCCTGATTGACAGGACGTTGACTTAAGACTTCGAAACGTTTTGATTTCATAGGGCATACCATCCTTTCAGATTAGATATAGGAAGGGGCTCCGTTCACTGGTTCGTCACCCATCGTACCAAGCAATTGTTTACCTACTTCACGAGCAGAGATAACTGCTTGTCGTACAGCCCCAGAATCGCCAGAAATCTGTAAAATAACTTCGTTAGAATTACTTGTACCTGCAGAAGGAGATGCATAACCGATTACATCAACGTTCGCAGATTTAACAGCTACATCGGCCATAACTACGCCAATCGCTGCAGGAGCACCTACAATAAGGCCAAAGGCTTTACCTTCTGGAGCACCAAATGCTGCATTTACCGCATGACTAGCGCGTGCTGTATATTGAAGTTCAATATGTCCAGCATCGTTTGCGTATACATCGCCAAAAGTGCGTTCCACTTCAGCTAATGCCACTTCAATAGCGCGTTTTACATCGGATACATCATCGCCACCAAAGATAATTAGTGAGCCATGGCCTGCGCCACCTTTAGTATCACGAGGTAATTCAATGCTAACGATTTCTGTATTTGTTGCTTTTACTGCTTCGTCAGCTGCCATAATGTGTGGGCCTGCACCAGTACGAGCGCCTAAAATACCGATTGAACGATATTTTTTCTTTAATTTCATCGCATCTAATACTTGTTGATCTACGTTAGCAATTACGAGACCTATAGTATCACCAGTTTTGCTAGTCCCTACAAATTCAGTTAATCCACATGTTGTCGCCATAATACCCTCCATACGTATAATGAAAGTATCTTTGTACAGGAAACTATGCTACGTTATACCATTTTATATTTTTAACATTTCTTTAACCATTCATATGTATACAACACTATATCCTGTACACCATATATTGCTATAGAGCATGCCTTGCTATTCAGTCACAACCCATTGGACTCAATCCTTTCTAAATATAAGTAATATAAGGCTTTTATCTACCTTTATTATAAAAATTATTAAATACAACTTTTTTATGTATATTCGTAAAATGCGATTTTTCTATTACTAAAATACGACAATCCTGTTATACTTATACATATAAAAGCAAGAAATAACGTAATTTTATAGGTATATGAATTTTAGGTGGTATGTCACTTTTCTCTTTTCTCAGGTTTAGAGCCAACCCTTTAGCTAGAGAGCAAGTAGAGCTATTTTAGCGGTGTGCTTACTAGACCTCTTAACACATTTGTGATTGGAGGTTTTACTATGATTTGTACGAACGAAGATACTAAGCTTATCAATGAAATCATGCGCGATTTCACAAACATAACAAAAATCGCCGCCATTTTTGTAAATAATCGTGGAAAAGTATTATCTCAAGAATATAACTTTTCTCCATTTTGTAAGGTTGTAAGGCGCAATCCGACCTACGCCAAGCGTTGTAATCAATGCGACTTATATGGCGGCCTAGATGCGACAAAAGAACTATCCTCCTGCCCGTATCGCTGTCATATGGGGCTCATAGATTTCTCCGTGCCTATCATGAAAGATGGAGCCATCTTAGGCTTCATCATGGCAGGACAAACAAAAACAGAGGACACGACCATTAAGCCGATTTTACCTACCCAAACCGATTGGCATGATGACACTAAACTTCGTGCCTTATATCGGACCTTACCTGTTTTGACAGCAGAACAAATTTACAGTGCTACGAAGGTGTTGCGCATCTTGGTAGAGCATTACTTCCCATTTAACGATGCTATAGCCGAAGAAATGCCCTATGAGCAATTACCGGACTTTGTTGAGTCAGAACGACCTATTAATCGTCCAGAGATAAGAAAAGCTATGTTATATATAGAAAAAAACCTGGGCAAACGTGTGTCGCTCAGGAGGATTTCGGAACATATTCATTTAAGCGAGTCCTACTTCTCTAAGATTTTTAAAGATGATACAGGACTTTCAGTAGTCCAATATATAACACTATTGCGCATACAAGAAGCCAAAAAACTATTAGTATATTCCCAACTAACGGTTAATCAGATTAGTAAAACATTAGCTATAACAGAACAAGCTACTTCTGTAAAATATTCAAGCTAGCTACTACCGAAACACCACATTCGTATCGGAAGAAATATGCTAAGCCAATAGATGCATAATATAATAAAAAGGCGTAACACCAATGGTGTTACGCCTTTTTCGTATCTATAAAGTTTGTCATGAGAAGGTATTTCAGATACATATGTTATTAACGATCAATCGATTAGAATGCTGGAATAATAGCCCCTTTGTAGTGTTCTTCGATGAACTTCTTAACTTCTGGAGATTGTAATGCTTTAGCTAATTTTTGGATAGCTGGTTTATTTTCATCACCAGGGTTAACGGAAAGAAGATTTGCATATGGAGAGTCAGCTTTTTCTACGAATAATCCATCTTTTGTAGGATTAAGACCTGCAGGCAATGCATAGTTAGCATTGATTACTGCTGCATCTAAGTCTTGGATGGAACGAGGAATTTGAGCTGCTTCTAACTCAGTAATTTGGATATTTTTAGGATTGCTAGTTATATCAAATACTGTATTAGTCAAACCAGTTGGGTCTTTTAATGTTACAAGACCAGCACTTTGCAACAAGAGAAGTGCACGAGCACTGTTTGTTGGGTCAGATGGAATTGCTACTTTTGCACCATTTGGCAAGTCTTTCAAGTCTTTAATTTTTTGAGAGTAAATAGCCAATGGTTCAATGTGAACTGGTGCAAAGCTTACGAAGTTTGTACCATGGTCTTTGTTATAGTTATTTTGGTAAGGTACGTTTGCAAAGAAGTTTGCATTGACTTCATGGCTAGATAATGCCATGTTTGGTTGGATGTAGTCTGTAAATTCAACGATTTGTAAATCTACACCTTCCTTAGCCAAAATAGGTTTTACTTGTTCTAAGATTTCAGCATGAGGTACAGGATTTGCTGCTACCTTTAGTACCTCTTTAGAGCCACTAGAGCTCGCATTATTTGTGGAAGAGCCACAACCACTAATTAATAAAGACGCGCCCAATACGGCCGTCGCGGCTAATGCCAACCATTTTTTCATGTAATCCTCCTATCTACGATGAACACCTGCATCAATGGACGAGGACTCATACGCATACACACACGTAGATATATTAAAAAGCTATATATTCTTATCATGTATCTACATTTAGTTATTTAATAATTTCGATGTAGTTAGTATAACAATTTAATTCCTACTTGTATAATAGATTTTATACATGTATTAATATAACTTTAATCTATAGCAAGATAAGAGTAATTACATTTAGCTCTGCCAAGTACATAAAAACGGTACTAAGATGATTCCCCGTACTACTAGGTAATATACCTAATAGGTACAATCAAACTTAGTACCGTTATAAATATCGCTCTATATAATAAACAATCTAATCAAAAGATTCAATTATAAAGTTGACGTTGTTTGCTCCACAGAAATAGTTACAGGTGCTGATAATTTAGCCTCTAACCAAGCTTTTATTCGTTCCAAATCTGAATCAGATACAGTGGACGTGGTATGGATAATCACCATATAGCGATTCGCTTTAGGCTGTTCTAAATTATCTATCAAAGGCATGCCTTCCACTTTGCTTACAAACGGGAATAACGCCTTTGCTTCAGCTTCTGTCGTTTTCATAGTATTTATAGTTTCACTTACTAATTGATAAGTCGGCTGGTACAGATTACTCAAGTTTTTATATGTTCCAAGATTTTCTGAAGATTTATTCAAGTTCGTCTTATCCACAGCAGATTTTTGCTCATCTACACTATTAACAAATCGTAATGTATAAGGTTGCAAGTACTCATCTTTCTGTAACTTATCATCCAACTGGGCTCGCTCCTCTGAAGTCACAGGAGCTCCTATAACTACTATGTCTACTAGCTTATTCGTTTGATCCAATGAATAATCAATCACCTGTCGACGTCCCTCTTGATTAATATCATTCTTAATAAACTGCTCCATATGATTTGACTCAGAATACTTGATGGTCATATCATAGCCTGCATAAATACTTGGTATAGCCATAATAAGACCAATCACGAGAAATATTAGCTGGTTACGACGATTAACCTCTTCTGCTTGTTTATGGAATGGCAAACTATATACACCTTTTAAAACAATAAAAGATGCAAAGAAGATGAAGAATGCATTTATAAAGAATAAATAGCTAGCCCCAAAGAAATAGTGCCAATTTCCATTAGCAAGTCCATATCCTGCCGTACATAGTGGTGGCATAAGTGCAGTTGCAATCGCAACACCTGGTATAACATTATCTAAAGTCTTACGCGTTTGCCCAATAATCCCGGCTAACCCACCAAATATAGCAATGAATACATCAAAAATATTCGGTTCTGTACGCGCTAATAGTTCAGATGTAGCCGTCTGAACGGGAGTAATATAAAAATATAAAGCAGATGCCAAAACAGCAATCGTAATCTGTAAGGACAATCTTAAAATAGCACTTTTTACAACTGTAAAATTAAGCGTAGCGAAGCCAAAACCAGTTGCTAAAATAGGTCCCATCAACGGCGATATAAGCATAGCACCAATAACAACTGCCGTACTATTCATATTCAACCCAATAGAGGCAATAAACATGGAGAGAATCAGGATAACCAAAGCAGGTCCCTTAATCTTAGCACCACCTATCAGTCTTTAGCGATAGTTGCATCATCAGCTCGCTCAAAATGTATATCAAAGTATTTATTTATTTGCATTCGTCCTCCTTATAATTTCATTAAATCTGCAAAGGTCCCTACGTTTACAAACATATACTGTGTCGTTTTCAACATTTGAACCATTAAGATAGCTCCTGTACCTTCCCCCATCGACATGTGGGCTTGAATAGGAACCATGTCTTGTGTAATATCTACCTCTGATAAAGCTAGCTCTGTGCCTTTTTCGCGCGAGTTATGAGATGGCAATGCATAATCCTTAACGCAATCATTTATATGTACCGCACAAGCCGCCGCTACAGCTGTAATAAAGCCATCAATGACAAAGGGCTTTTTAAAATCAACACAAGCTAGCATAGCTCCAAGAATAGCAGCAATATCAAAGCCCCCTACATGAGCTACAATTCTGCGAACTCTGTCAGGTTCACTTTCAGAAATAATAGTATCTTTATGTGTATCTAATACAGAACGGACAAAGTCAATTTTACGTTTCATCAGATCTGGTTTGTCAGGCCAAGAACCAGGTCCTACCGTTTCTGTTGGATCAGCCCCAGTTAAAGCGGACAACACACAAGCAGAGGTTGTGGTATTGCCTAACCCCATTTCACCAAAGGAAAAGAGATTTATCCCTTTTGCCACATAATGTTCAACTCGTTCATATCCAGCTTGAAAGGCACGATTAAATTCATCCTCTGTCATAGCAGGATGATTCAATATATTCTTTGTCCCCTTCGCTACTTTGCGATTCACACCAATGCCGTCATCTGAGGCAATGCCTACATCAACGACCTCATAGGGAATGTTGTTAAAGTTACAAAATTGTGTTGCCGATGAACGACCTAAGAGCATATTACGAGACTGCTTCTGCGTCACCTCGTAGTTATACCCTACATAGCCTTCCATATTACAACCATTATCGGCGGAGAATATGATATGCTGTGGTCGGATTTCACCATTGATCTCGCCCCAAGCAGTACAAATCTTGCGGAAATACATTTCCCATAGGCCTAGACCACCTGGGATCAGGCATTTTGGTTGAAGAAATTTATTTAATTGTTCCTCTATAGGTAATACTGAGTTATCTTTCATTCTAATTTCTAGTCCGCAACTAATGTGCAAACTAGCCTTCTATTAATTCGATATTATTCTATATGAAAGTATAACATAAATTACATATCTAGTAATGTGAGGTTTGTACTAATACTCATATATACGAATTATTCTCTCATCAGGGAATAATCTATGCTTTTTAGCCTTATATTCGGGATTGTTATTAGAATCAAAATATTCAATCGTATTTCTTAGCTGTTCATGAGTAAATGGACTCGTACTTGGATTATATACAAGCTGATTAAATACAGCATACCGTCCATCATATGCAGCAAATAGTAAATTAGATTCCTTATCTGGATTGTATGAATCCACTAACATTCCAGGCAATCCATTATTCCATACCGCTGAATAAGTAGGATTTTGTAACTCATCAAAGATTCCCCATAAACGCCAATATCCTTGCAATGTGTGATAGAAATTATACTCTTTATCTACAAGTACTTTATTTTCTATATCTTTAGTATCAGGATGATCTACGTCTAAAGGAATAATCTGAATAGAATACCAAATATCTCCTATCTCATACTCTATAAAAATATTATTATCTAACATATAGAACATCTTCAACTCTGCACCTTTTGGAATGCGGAATGTCAGGCCTTTACGAGTAATTGTGTCTGTATATGAATCTATATCCTTTAAACTCTTCTTACAAGGAACCTTGCTTCCTACTGGATACGATAAAAGAGTAGTTTTTCTCTCATCATGAATGAGCTTATCCGTTGAATGATACAATCTGCCCCGAATTAAACTTAATTCTTGAGCATATGTTTTTTCTTCACGTAAATACCCCTTAGCTATATCCTCTGACTTCATTCTTTCCAAATGTCTTTGTAAATCAGCTTCAATCTCATTATTTGTTTGTTCACTACTAACGCACTTCTCTTTAGCACTACCAGAAATATCACTTTGAGTAACCTGCTCTTTTGCATGTACTTGTGAAGCCATAAGACTTAGCATTAACAGTACAGCAAGGTATGAATATATTCTTTTCACAATACAACTCCTTAGCTTTATAACAACCACTACAATAAACTTCAATCTCTACTAGTATTGTACCTTTTAATACTTGTACAGTCATCAAAAAAGGTTATCCCTTACAGGATAACCTTTCATTTGAGTTATATAATTAAGTTTTTTCTTAAGTATAACTAGTTACTAAATTAAGTACCTTGGAATTGTGGCATATCATCACCACTGGAGTCGTCCAATTTACCTTCAAGGTCATGGTCAACCATAGCACATACGGATGCGTCGGACCATACGTTTTCAGCTGTTTCAATCATGTCGATAATCGTATAGATTGGCAAGATGATACCGAGCAAGCCGATTGGTGCACCGATGGAGCTCATCAAGGACAATGTTAAGAAGTAACAGCCCATTGGAACGCCGGCATTACCAATGGCAGCAAGTACAGCAATGAACAACCAAGCAATCATTGTACCCATAGTTAATTCAATACCTGCATTTTGCATTACGAATAAGGATGTTACAAGAATGAACGCTGCACAGCCATTCATATTAATAGTTGTACAAATTGGCAATACGAAACGTGCTACTGCAGGATGAGCTTTCAAATTATCCTCAGCAGATGCCAATGTTACAGGCAATGTTGCAGCAGAGGATTTAGTGAACAATGCAACCGCTACAGCTGGAGACATTTTGCGGAATACATCCACAGGGTTCAAACCACGGAACAACAAGAACAATGGAATTACGATAAAGAATTGGATCAAGTTTCCGCCAATAACAACAGCAGTATATTTACCTAAAGCACCAACGATTACACCCGCTTCAATTTGAGCAGATAATTGACCAGCGAAAGCAAGGATGCCAATTGGCAACACATAAAGTAATGCTTTAATCAATGTAAATAGTAGTTCTTGTAAGCCAAACAATACTTTTAATACTGCTTCGCGACCTTCTGTACGAGGCATAAAGGCAAAAGCTAAACCAACGGAAGCAGAGATGAACATAACGGATAATACGTTACCTTCCAAATATGGTTTTAAAATATTATTAGGAATAACGGATAAGAAATGATCGTAATATGTTACATGACCTAGTTTTTCAGGTACTTGGGCTGCACCAGCGCCAATTACATCAAGTGGTAAGTTACCTGGAGCAATCCATAGGAATAAGCCAAGACCCACAGCTGCTGCACAAATTGTAGTAAGCAATGTGTATACTACAGCATGTCCAAAGATACGACCTGTATCTTTTTTAGCACCTAGCATGGATAATGTAGTAATTACTGCTAAGGATACTGTTGGAATTGCAATGAATTGGAATAAACGTGTGAACACAGCGGCAATAAAGTTAAATAATTCATTTAACGCTGGAATATGTTGCCAGCCCAAGATAGCACCGATGATGAGTGCGCCCATCCATAAGATGAACTGACGCAATTTGCCTTGACCGCGGCTTTTTAAGGTAATCTCTTGCGCTAAGGCATCGACATGTTTGTTGTTTTGATCTGCCATAAAAACACCTCTCTAAAAACTAAACTACATGAGACCATAAAAGAAATAATCCCAGCCCTAGGGCTGGGATTATAGATACATCCTAGTCTCTTATTAAATCACATTATAAAGATATGATTTAACACTGTCAAACCTAAATAATTTGATATAAAGATTAATATATTCAATTAATAAACCACTTTAACTCATAAAATCAAAGTAGATAAATGCTAATGATACATATCTATATCTACAGTAATCATTCGAGTACGCTCTGGATTAAACATAAAGTAAATAACTCTAGGCTGGTCTTGATCAAAGTTATGATAAACAACATATACTACATATTTATCAGCCGATATCCGAGTACTATAATAATAATCTTCATTAGGATCATCACCGACACTCTGTCTACCATCAATTATCCAGGGAAATAATTTCCAGTTTTGTCGTTGAATGGTGATAATATCATAATAATTGTCTATATCACTAACCAATACATTTTTATCTTTTGGATATGTAAACGAATTAAGTACTTCAACTGTAGTATCTTTGTCCCTGCCATTTATAAACGAATACCAAGAATTAGATTTAACCATTTCCTCATACCTTGAAATCGTAGCTTTATCACCATCTAATACTAAACAGCTTTGATTCCCACCTATTCCAATTATTTCAGCAGAAGAAATCACTTTCAAACTCTCGGGTAAAGACTTAGGTGTTTGTAATGGAGCGGGAATATACCCCGCCTTAGATGAAGGCCATGTAGAGTGCCATCGTTGTGTATCATAATGGGATATCCCTACAGCAGAAAATGCTAAAGTAACAGCTAATGTAGGAAGCATACACAGAAAAAAGATTACATAAAAATATGTTAAAAATCTTTTTCGTATACCTTTCTCACTATCGATTACGCCACATTTTTCAAACAACAATACAATCGTAGCTACTAACAAAATCAGATAGTATAACCCAGAATATGATATCTCATCCGAGAACAAAAATGTTAGCCCCCAAAGAGTTATAAAGAACCATATACTCTTTCTATAAGGAGCGTCAAAAAACAATTTCTTTAGATACATTAAACACTGTCGCATTTACGTTCTCCACAACAATACCTACTCAAATTACTTAGATTGATAAAACACAGCCCGTGTCCCATCATTACTAATCAAAAGTTCTACGAAATGAGGTCTTTTAGTATTTCCATCGTCTACAAATACATATAGTCTATAATTTTTAGTAGAATTATATGTTTCCTTCACAACTCTTTTCGTTTCTTTTCTAGGTGCAAAGCGTAACCACTCTATAAAACTCCGTTGTGGTAAGTTTAGAGGTTCCTCCTCAATACTATCTATGAAGCGGTAACTGTCAGGATGAGATATAAAACGCTTCAATTCTCCACTTTCAAAATCTAGTAACCTATTATCTTTATCAATTTGAGCCATATAGACTGCATGTTGTTTTGCAATTTCCTCATATTGAGCAATTACTTTAGGGTCTCCCTCTAAAACTACATAGCGATAAGGATACGCAGTAGCCCAAGCAACATCTGTTCGTAACATAGATACTTTATAAATTCCTTCCGGAAGCTGTTCAGGAGATGTAAGACCTTCTGGTAATTCGTTATTATTAGGCCATCCTCGTTTCCAATCAGTTGTACTGTACTTAAACTCCTCAAACCGATCGACGCTTGTATTAATATCATACTTAAACCAATCGGCTACGAGCCAAGATATACTAAGGGTTATGACAATAAACAAAGCACAAGCCAATCGGCTATGTGTTTTTTCAGATATGGACTGTTTCTTAAAGCGCCTATATTGAAGTAACACACTCAACACTATGGCTATGCCAAAAACAATGTAAGTAATTGGGGCTATGTTAAATAGCACTACTACAATTACAAACAACACGCATAGCAGAACTATTAGTAGGCCATAAAATCCTTGGAACAAAACTCTCTCCTATTATGACAACACTTAAAATAACTTCAACACTTAAAACATCTTTTTATACAACGCTTCTATATCTTTACGGCTAATTTCAGCAACTGTATTAGCAATATTTCCTGTAGCTACAACGTATACATTATCTACAAGCCATGGAATGTCTTTTTTTGTAAAGCCTAATTCTGTAAGGTTTGTATTAAGGTCTAGGTCATGTACGATCAGGCGTAATGCTTCGCCTAGTTCAGAGCCATCTCCATGGTTGAATATACGAGCCAAGGCATCAAATTTATCAGGGTTCGCACTCCATGTATATTCCACTGCCACAGGTTCAATAATAGCAAGGCCTACGCCATGTGTAATATCCTTAAGACCACTGGCTGGATGTTCCATTCCATGTGCTAGTGTTACACCAGCTGTATTGATAACCATGCCCCCAATAGTGCTTGCTAATGTAACAGCTTCCCAAGCTTTTGTAAGTTGTTTTTCATTGAGCACTGCTGGTTTGCCTTCAGCCGCTGCTTTCACATGTTTATATAGAGGTACAAGATATTGTGCTAATAAGGTTACAGCATAATGAGCCAATGCATCGGTAAAAGGTTGCGCCGTTTTAGAGGTATAGGCCTCGATATTGTGGCATAGGGCATCAAAGCCAACAGATGCCAATACATGAGGTGGCATAGTTCCCATTACACCAGGATCTACAATGGAAACCTTAGGCACGATGGCGTTACAACGCAAAGATTTTTTGTCCCCTGTTTCAGGATTAGTAAGGACCCCAAAACCATTGCCTTCAGAGCCAGTACCACAGGTTGTAGGAATGACAATAAGAGGCAACGCATTATCACTGACTTTACGATTGAAGATATAGTCGTTAATGTCGCCATCATTTACAGCCATGAAGGCGATGCCTTTTGCACAGTCCATAATGGACCCACCGCCGATAGCAATCACCATATCGCAGCTTTCAGATTTAGCTAAGCAGCACCATCTAAGGCAGTTGTAGTCAATGGATTGGCATCGACTTGATCAAAAAGGACATGGTCAATATGAGCCACATCAAGCTTGGCCACTACACGGTCATATAAGCCAGATTTTTTCGCACTACTGCGACCGGTTACAATAAGAGCTTTCTTGCCATAGGGTGCGGCAAAATCGGCAATATTATCTACTTTATTCCAACCAAATTGGATATTTACAGGTAAAAAATAAGAGAATTCCATGTGATAACCTCTTTTCATTGAAAACTAGTTCTTAGTGTTATTGTAATGTATATTTGAGGGCATGTAAAACCTCATAGGGCTTTCACCAGAAAACAGGTATACTAATAATAAGAGGGGGTATTTATATTTATAGAGGGAGAGACATCTATGAAATTTGCCATTAAACATTTATGGTCTTCGCTGCGGGACCTAGCATTACAGTCGCCTATATTACTGGCATTGATTGCCGTATTTTCATGTACACCGTTATATATTGAACAAGATTGGTTTTCCGAAATTGATCTTAAGCTATACTCACTGTATTTCTTTATCGTTATATTACAAAGCTATATAACAAGAGCACGAAAGTTTTCCATATTATATACCTTAGTAAGTATCGGAATCAGCGTTGGCCTTTATATGATTCACGAAAGCTACGGCTATGTGCGGGGTATTGAACTGGCTACGGAAAATATATCGTACCTATGGCTGTACTCCATGATTGCCTTGTATTTCACATCGCCTGGTGAACACTACATCGGTGAAATCATTAACCGCATCAAACGGATTGGCATTACCCTTGTTACGTCTACGCTATATAACATTGTTATCATCATGAGTTTATGGTTTTTCTTCATCATCGTGGACCAACCATTCAACTTTGAAGAAACCATTTTTAAGGTACTCGCATCCATTAATATATTCATTTGTCTATCTATGGTATGTTCTTACAAAGAGGATCCAGCAGGCCCTCCCGCACCGAACTCATTCTTTACCGTCGTATTCGGCATCATCTTGCCAAAGGCATCCATCATTACAGGCATTCTAGCTAATATCTATTTAGTCTTGATCCTGTTGGGACTTCGCGATGACACCCGCTTCTTCTACACGTACTATCCGTATGTAGCCATTTTCTACTTATTCTATTTAGCTAGTTTAGATCTAGTGAAAGTAGCAAGACGCAACAAATCCTGTGCTTCCTATTCATTACGCTCACTACATTGTGCTTAGCCCTTATCGGTAAGCGTGTGATTAATGAACCAATTCTCTGGCTCAATACGATTTACGTAAGTGCATTCAATCTAATTTTCTTAGTACATAATGTATATTCTCTTGTGAAAGGATTAAAACCTTCTGTCCACACCACAGTTATGGCTCTTGCCTTAGGTGCGGTTCTCTTGACGCCATTCATAGGCTATACAACGTATCGTGAATTTGTTACGTATACTAAAGTTGATGGCGAATGGCATGCAAGACTACCAATAGCTGCTACCTTTGACCCTAACTTCACGGACTATGGCACACCATATGTACCTGTAGATGATTTAAAACTACCAGATACAACCCCAGTGAACGGCAGACGCGTCGAGTATATCAATTTTGATGCTTTGTCTGCACCAAAGGTTATCTCTATTGCAGGCTACGATAAATACATTGAAAACATCGAGTTAATTGTATACGAACAAGACCTTAAGGAATACCAAGTAGAATCGGCTAACTTCGACTCTATTTCCTTCAAATTCCTTAACCATGGTCTTGATCTAGAAGTATCTTTACCAAATGGAGTAACAGAGGTGCATCATATTTATGATAAGTTCCTTACAGTCGATAAAACAGCTATTGATCCTGTCATTATAGAAGGCACTGGATACAAGCTATTGATTACATCGTACTTCATAAACCAATTCGATACACGTAAACTTAAATTTAATGTGCTGTATAATTAAATTGAAAGTATTATAAATACAATATAGACTTAGTACCCTATTGTAATATTACAAAAGCAGTACCCCGTAAGGGGGTACTGCTTTTATTCATTAATTAAGCTTTGTAAGAATATCTTTTGCAAATTCTTGTGCCGCTTTACAATCGTCTTCATTTGGGTGTACTGCAGCTTGTTTGTGTCGTGCATCTCTATCAGCAGATTGGCCATGGCTATGTCCCTTAGGGAACATTTTGTACATCATTTCGATGACCTTAGGGTCTACCTTACCTTGGCAGATGAATGTACCAACCGGCTCTACGCCATCGGGCAAACAGTTCGCCGCATTGATGAGACTTTCCTTGGCATGTGCCATTTGCGGTGGCACACCAGCTGTGGCAAACAAAGCAATGTGAGGATTATGTAATGTAGCGAGTACATCACGAGCTTCTTTATTGGCCGTTCCTTTATCCACCCAAAAGCCTGCAAATACAAGATCATAGGATGCTATATCGGAAGGCAATTCTTTCATAGACACACATGGTGTACCTGCTGGCAATACGCTAGTAATAGCCTCAGCTACTTGTTTCGTATTTCCCGTAAGGGAAGAATATATAACAATAGACTTCATGTCTTACCTCCTATTTACTATATATCTATTATAGGACATATATGACATGCTTTTAATAAAATAAATCACAATAGTATATAGAACGAAATTTGATTTACTGACACGTACTATTTTACTATTCTCAAAAGTGATATATCATTCAAAATCATCATATATGCGTCCCATATAGTACTTTCTAGCATTTACAACTATATCGATAAATTTAAGCATACTATATTTATAATTTTCTAAATGTCAATATTGAATGTATAGATTTTTTTCGCTATAATCGTAACATAATGTATAAGCTTAATAAGAAAACTACCATATATTGTAGTTTTCTTATTTTTCTGATTAGACTTAACTTAAAGATATTTTATACTTTTTGGTCTAATCTTATATATGCTTAATTAACAGTTTTATCGATTTTAGTACTCAAGGGGAACAGTAATGGAGATTATGATCAAGAAACGGGATGGCCATTTCGAGCCGTTGTCCGTTGAAAAAACGAAACGTATGATTGCCTTCGCATGTTTGGGGTTAGATTCTTGTGATCCACTAGAATTAGAAATGGATGCGAAGTTACAATTCGTTGATGGTATGACTACTAAAGAGATTCAAAAAACTTTAGTACAAACAGCCATTGAAAAGGTTATCTCTAAAAAAGACGATGGCTTCGGCAACCAAGTTAATAAAATGAACCAAGATTGGCAGTTCGTAGCGGCTCGCCTCTTCTTGTTCGATCTCTATAAAGAGGCTGCTATCACTCGCCGTTATAAAGCATTCGGCTACGGCAACTTCCCAAATCTTGTACATATGCTTGTGGAACAAAAAAAATACGCAGACTTCTTCGTTACCGAATATACACCTGACGAACTACAAGAGTTAGGCGATTACATCAAACCTAAACGAGACTACCTCTTCAACTATGAAGGTCTTAAATTGTTGGCTGACCGTTACTTAGTAAAAGGCTTCAACAAAGAAATTTACGAATTACCTCAAGAACGTTTCATGGCTATCGCTATGCACTTGGCATTGGTAGAGGGCGAAAACAAAGTAGAATACGCTAAAAAATTCTACGATTTGATGAGCCAATTAAAAATGACAACTGCTACACCTACATTGGCAAATGCGGGCACACCATTCCATCAATTGTCCTCTTGCTTCATCTCTGGTGTAGATGATAACTTATGGTCCATTTACGATGTAAATAGCAAGTTCTCTCGCGTATCTAAACACGGTGGTGCTCTTGGTATCTACCTTGGTAAAGTTCGTGCATTAAACTCCGATATTCGCGGTTTCAAAAACTCCTCTGGTGGCGTTATTCCTTGGATCCGCTTATACAACGATACAGCTGTTGCGGTAGACCAATTGGGTAAACGTAAGGGTGGCGCTACAGTAACACTCGATATTTGGCACAAAGACTTCTACGAATTCGTAGAGCTTCGTACAAACAATGGTGATGATCGTCGTAAAGCGCACGATATCTTCCCTGCTATCTCCGTTCCAAACCTCTTCATGGAACGTATGATTGCTCGTGAAAACTTCACACTCTTCGATCCTCATGAAATCTTAGCTGTAAAAGGTTATGCACTAGAGGACTTCTACGACACAGACGACAACAAAGAATTTACAAAACGTTACCTCGAATGTGAACAAGATCCTAACTTACACGGTATCGAGGTACCAGCATTAGATATGATGAAAAAAATCATGCGCTCCGCTGTTGAAACTGGTACACCGTTCATCTTCTTCCGTGATACAGTAAATGCTGCAAACCCTAACAAACATGCAGGTATGATTTACGCGTCCAACTTGTGCCATGAAATTGCACAAAACGTTGGTTTCACAAATCTTGCAGAAGAAATCATCAATGAAGATGGTACTATCACTACTAAAACAAATACAGGTGACATGGTTACATGTAACTTGAACTCCATCAGCCTTGGTCGCATTACAGACGAAGAATTAGAAGAAAATATTGCCCTTCAAATTCGTATGTTAGATAATGTTATCTCCATTAACCAAGCGCCAGTACCAGAGTCTCGTATGACATCTGATAAATACCGTGCTATCGGTCTTGGTACGTCTGGTTACCACCACTACCTCGTAAATCACGATATCCAATGGGAATCCGATGAGCATATCGAAGTAGCGGACAAATTGTTCGAAAACATCGCTTACTATGCCATCAAAGCCTCCATGGAATTGGCGAAAGAAAAAGGTGCATACCCTGCATTCAAAGGTTCCGAATGGGAAACTGGTGAATACTTCACACGCCGTGGCTACACATCCGATCGTTGGAAACAATTAGCTGCAGATGTTGCTAAATACGGTATCCGTAATGGTTACTTGATGGCCGTAGCTCCAACTGGTTCTACTTCCAACATTGCAAATACAACAGCTGGTATCGACCCTATCTTCAAAAAATTCTTCATCGAAGAAAAGAAAGGTTCTTTCACACCAAAAACTGCACCAGATTTGAACAACAAAACATTCTGGCTCTACAAAGAGGCGCATACAATCGACCAACAATGGTCCATCAAAGCTTGTGGCGTGCGTCAACGTCATATTGACCAAGCACAATCTTTCAACTTGTACATCACTCCTCAAATGAAAGCAAAAGAAATTCTCGACCTTTATGTTGAGGCGTACAAACAAGGGATTAAAACAATCTACTACATCCGTAACCAATCCCTTGAAATGGATGAGTGCACTAGCTGCTCCTCCTAATATTTAATAGGTATTTTCTACTCAATATAGGATATGGTGAAAGTTAAAAATATCATTGCTATATTTTACAAAAACTATACACTATAAGTAGAGAGCACTAAACTTGTGAAAGATACTTTCACCAACACTATAAATCTGATGACGACCTATAGCAGTATAGGTCGCATCGTTGTATAAAGGAGTCCTACTATGGATAAAAAACTGATCTTTAACGAACATGGTGAACGTGGCACGCAATCTATGATTGGTGGCAATACCACAAACCTTCGCGAATGGAACCGTATCAAGTACGACTGGGCTAACCAAATGTACCGTACAATGCTCAACAACTTCTGGATTCCTGAAGAAATTTCCTTGAACGAAGACGTTAAGCAATTCCCATACTTAACAGATTACGAACGCCGTGCATTCGACAAAATCATTGCGTTCTTGAACTTCCTTGATTCCATTCAATCTGAAAACTTGCCTAACTTGAGCCGCTATATTACAGCATCTGAAGTGGCATCCTTATTGAATATTCAAGCATTCCAAGAAGAAATTCACGCTCAAAGTTATTCTTACATTTTGGACACTGTAACAAACCCTATTACACGTGACAAAATCTATGACGAATGGCGTACAGATAAAACATTGCTTGAACGTAACCGTTTCATCGCCGATGCATACCAACGCTTCAGCGATGATCCTAGCGAAGCAAACCTTATTCATACAATCATCGCAAACTATATCTTAGAAGGCATCTACTTCTACTCTGGCTTTAGCTTCTTCTACACATTGGCTCGCCAAGGTAAAATGACAGCTACATCCACAATCTTCAAATACATCAACCGTGACGAAGTAACTCACCTTGTATTGTTCCAAAACATCATCCGCGAGTTACGCCGTGAACGCCCTGACTTGTTCACACCTGAACTAGAAGCGAAAATTACTGACATGATTCGCCAAGGTGCGGAGAACGAAATCGCTTGGGGTCAATATATCACTGATGATAAAATCCTCGGCCTTAACAACGTTCTTATCGAACGCTACATCAAATACCTTGCGAATATCCGCTTAGAAGCAATCGGCTTACCTCATTTATATCCTGAAATCAAGGAAAATCCTATGGAATGGATCGAAAGCTTCTCCAATTTGAATAGCACAAAAACTGACTTCTTCGAAGCAAAAGTTACAAACTATACAAAAGCAGCAGCATTTGATTTCGATGACTTAGAATAAAAAGGATGCTTTCACAGAAAACTGTGAAAGTATCCTTTTTAGTCCCTCAACGCCACCCTCATCAAAAATAGTTGACACATGGTAATACATTATAAAAAAATAACCATACATTTATACCCGATAAGGGCCTACACGATACATATCATCAACGCCCCGTACATGTAATGTCATCTTTTTTTACGAATTAAGCAATCGTGGCTTTGTATCCACCCTATCTTGATTACCAACTTGTAATTAGTACTCTATTAAATCAACAGTCCAGTTAGTGGATTGTAATAAGTTATCTAATGTGCGAATCTCCTTAGATATTTTTATCTGCTGTGTTTTTGTAATTCACTAACATTTACAGTTGCTATCATTTTTAATTTCTGATCCACGAGCCCTATAATTGATAGCACTCGCACTATCTGCTAACGCACGATATGCAGAAAGCCGCATAATAGCACCTTCTTTTTCCGCTATAATTTGCGTTAAAGAGCGGCCTTCAACAATAGTTGTACAGTTAGTGAGATTAATATCTTTAATGAGTTGTTGAAATCTTGCAATTGCCGCTTCTAATTCTTGCATCAATACTTTAGGGTCTTCATTAGGTATTTCCCCTTCTTGTACTAAACTATTTTGATTTAAACGACCTCGCAAATCACTAATTTTCTTATTTAAATCAGCTCGTTCTTGTAATGCCTCTGCTAGTTTCATAAACGCTCACCTCATACTTTAAAATATATGGATATTAATATACTAACTAAACAGATACAAACTATTATATTTAGTATCTAGTTTCTTATAATTCTTTCCGCATCATCACATGAGGGCATCCTTCATCAAGGTATTCTTCCCCTTCAGCTTTATAGCCAAGGGATTCGTAGAATAGTTTTGCCTGTACTTGGGCTGACAAGGAGCACGTTTTAAATCCATCACGACGAATAGCATTTTCTGCGGCCATCATAATCTTAGTGCCTAGGTGTTGTCCACGATATAGCTTACGTACCGCCATGCGCCCAATATGCGCATCTCCGACTGCGTCACTTGGAAAATATCGGCACGTACCAGCCGCTTTGCCATCTATAGATAAGAGAACAAATTTTGCTATATCATCGATTTCATCAAACTCGTCTTCAAAGCCCTGTTCTTTCATAAACACATCGATACGAATTTGTTTTATTTCATCAGTTATATGATCTAAAATTTGAATAATCATATTTCCTCCACAGCTATTCATATATCGCTATTTGTGTAAAATCATTTTTGTTATACTGTACCTAAGAGACCCAATTGACGTGAGTTAGGTTCATCACCGAAAGGTGGTGATACTATGACAAAACATGAAATTACATATGTAGTTATCATAATTTTGTTATCCGTAGTTACTATCATTGCCTTAGTTAAATAAGGTAATGAAAACGCCTAACGTAATGAGGTGGCTAGACCTCTAACACGTTAGGCGCATCATTTTTACCCAAATTTTAGATGAGCCTAACGCTACCGACACGTTGATTGGCTCTCTTTATAAACTCATTATACTACAATTTAGTCATGAATAGCAAAAATCATTTTTATACAAAAGGCCTTATTACATCTGCATTTCAACCAATTTATCAATCCTATTATTTTTAAAACTTCCATGAAATTCATTTTTAGGTGTTGCATAATTTTATCATTTGGGTTTATACTATACTCATAATTTTTAGAAAGGAGCAACCAAAGATGACTAACCAAATTAGCCTAGCTACAAAACAATACTTTTATTGGTTCTTTATCCAACGTACGGGTAAGGAACTATTTGTGGTACGCTAATTAAGATTGAGTCATTATTAGTTGCTTAGAATAGTAAAAGGGCTACCCGTATTAAACTACGGGTAGCCCTTTTTTGTTTGCTATCCCGTATGGTGAGCCCTACTATTCACTGTAGTTTACAAGGAGGATTTATTATGATTATTACATTGAAACAAAACGCAGCAGAGACAGAGGTATCTCGTTTACGCAGTGAATTAGAAGAAAAAGGCTTCATTATCCATCCAGTAGAAGGTGCTCGTTACAACATCTTAGGTCTTATCGGTGATACTGCATCTCTTGATGCTCGTCAAATCGAATCCCTAGATTTCGTAGACAAAGTAACTCGCATTCAAGAACCATACAAAAAAGCAAACCGTAAATTCCATCCAGATGATTCTGTAATCAACGTAGGTGGCGCACTTATCGGTGGTGGTCACTTCGCAGTAATGGCTGGTCCTTGCTCCGTTGAAACACCTGAACAAGTATTAGAAACAGCAAAAGCTTGTAAAGAAGCGGGCGCTACAATCCTTCGCGGCGGCGCTTTCAAACCTCGTACTTCTCCATACTCCTTCCAAGGTATGGGTCCAGAAGGTTTGGAATTGTTAGAGCTAGCGAAAAAAGAAACTGGTCTTCCTATCGTTTCTGAAGTTATGGATATTTCCCAATTACAATACTTCGATAATGTAGATATGCTTCAAATCGGTGCTCGTAACATGCAAAACTTCACACTTTTAAAAGAAGTAGGTAAATTAAATAAACCAGTTCTTTTAAAACGTGGTTTGTCTGCTACATACGAAGAATGGTTGATGGCTGCTGAATACATCATGTCCGAAGGCAATGAACAAGTTGTATTATGCGAACGCGGTATCCGCACATTCGAAACTAAAACTCGTAATACATTAGACGTAACAGCAATTCCTATGATGCACGAATTATCTCACTTACCAATCATCATGGACCCTAGCCACGCTGCAGGTATGAGCCGCATGGTTCGACCACTCTCTCTTGCATCCGTAGGCGGCGGTGCAGACGGCCTTATGATCGAAGTTCACAACGATCCATCCAAAGCATTGTGCGACGGCCCTCAAGCATTACGTCCAGACCAATTCACTAGCTTTATGAAAGAAGTTATCGCATTGCGCCAAGCATTGGTAGAACGCACTAAATAATCTCAAATATCACACAAATAAGCTAGTATCCGTTATAATAGATACTAGCTTATTCTTTTATGAAAGGAACCGTTATGACTCGCATCCACATTAACGCGTCCACACCGTATGACGTTGTCATCGAGGAAGGCGCTTTACAACGCATCACCGATTATATTAAACCGTTAAAACCAAATTGCCGTGTTATCATCGTTAGCGACAGCAACGTGGCACCACACTATTTGGATTCTGTGAAAGCTAATATGGAACATGCGGGTTATACGGTTTGTGACTATGTGTTCCCTGCTGGTGAAAGCTCCAAAAACGCTCATCAACTCATCGATTTAGTAGAGTACATGGCGGCTCAATCGTTAACGCGTAAAGACCTCCTCATTGCCCTTGGCGGTGGTGTTGTAGGCGATATGGCAGGCTTTGCAGCAGCTACCTACCTACGTGGTATCGACTATGTACAGGTTCCTACATCCCTATTAGCTGCCGTAGACTCTTCTGTAGGCGGTAAAACAGCGGTTAATCTCGAAGCAGGTAAAAACTTGTGGGGAGCTTTCAAACAACCTATCCTCGTCCTCTGCGATCCAACTACGCTCAATACATTGCCAGACATGGAATGGAAAAATGGATGTGGAGAAATTATCAAATACGGTTTCCTCGATGTACCAGGTTTATTAACCCAACTCGAACATAAACCATTAATTAAACATCGCGATAGCGTGAGTGCCGTTATCGCTCGCTGCGTTCAAGCAAAAGCGGATATCGTAGAACAGGATGAACGCGAGGCCGGTGTTCGTGCCCTCTTAAACCTAGGTCATACCTTTGGTCATGGCATCGAAAAGGCCAGTCATTTTGAAGTCCACCATGGCTACGCGGTAGCCATCGGTATGGTTCTCATGGCTCAAGGTGCTGTAAAACATGGAGAATTAGATAGAGAGGTATTAGAAAAATTAAAAGCCCTCATCGAAGCACACGATTTGCCAACTACTACGACCATAACGAAAGAAGAGATCTTAGCAGCTGCTAAACACGATAAAAAAAGCGAAGGAGCAACTATAAAAATTGTAGTTCCTACTAGCTATGGACATAGTGAACTTAAGGTGGTAACACACGAAGAGCTTGCCACCTATTTAGATTAAGGAGATTTATATGCATTCCGTAACGAACGCCATCCCTACAGGGACGATTGCGTCCATCCCAGCAAAGGCCCATGCACACCGCGCATTAATTTGTGCAGCCCTTGCTACCTCTCCATCTACTATATTATTGAGTCGTACCTCTAAGGATATCGATGCAACGATGGACTCCTTGCGAGGCTTAGGTGCTCACGTAGTATATGAAAATAAAATTGTTACCGTTACTCCTGGCCCCGCTCCTGCAAAGGGCAATGTAGTACCTCACGAATCAGGAACTACATTACGCCTTTTATTACCTGTAGCATCATCCATCTGTAATGATGTAGATGTAGATGCTAAAGGTCGTTTACCAGATCGCCCACTCGAACCTATGCTAGGTGAAATGAAAGCGCACGGCGTAACATTCTCCCAAGATAAACCGCCATTTACTATGACAGGTCGTCTTCAAGGGGGCAATTTCTCCATGGTAGGCGATGTAAGTAGTCAATTCTTTTCTGGTTTATTGTTGGCAGCCCCTCAAATCGGCTTATCTAGTATTACCTCTACTACGCCACTACAATCTAGCGATTATGTAACACTAACTACTGAAACAATGCGAGATTTTGGTGTCGAAGTAGAACACACTTTACCAGACACAAACATCAATGAGGCCTTCACAGTACCATTTGGTGCGTCCTTCATAGGTCGTGATAATTACCAAATCGAAGGCGACTGGTCTAACGCAGCAATCTGGATGGTGGCGGCTGGTATGACAGGCAAACCAATTACGATTACAGGCATGAACAAAAACTCTGTACAAGCGGACCGCCGCATCATGCAAGTTATGATTGATGCTGGTTGTGATGTTGTATGGGATGGTATGAATGTAACGGTCACAGGTCGCGCTTCCAAACCTATTCATGCAGACCTTGAGCAAATGCCTGATATGTTACCTGTTATGGCAGCCCTCGCTTGCTCTATTTCTGGTGAAAGCGCCTTTGTTAAGGGTGCTCGCCTACGTCTAAAAGAATCGGATCGTCTCGTAGCCGTTGCTAATCTCGTAAGAGACTTAGGCGGTACAGTTCGTGAAGAAGGCGATGACCTATACATCATCGGTAGTGGTATACTTAAAGGTGGCCAAGGTGATTGCGTAAATGACCATCGCCTCGTTATGGCAGGCACATTGATGGCCCTCATCAGTGAAACCCCTGTAATACTAAAAGATAGCGAAGCTATCACAAATCATATCCAGACTTCTTTGAGGACTGGAACTTACTGGGCGGTAATGCACAACCAGTTTAGATTTCTAATCATATCTGATGTAATCTAATAGATAATAGAAATAGTACGTACTATATAGTAGGAGTTAATATAATGGCATCTAATTTCGGTAAAACCATACAAGTATCTACCTTTGGCGCCTCTCATGGGTACGCCATCGGCGGTATTGTAGAGGGTCTACCTTGTGGACATACCATCGATATCGATGAGCTAAGAGCCTTTTTAAAGCGCCGTGCGCCAGGGCAAAATCAATTAACAACGCAACGTAAGGAAGCCGATGTACCTGAGTTTTTAGCAGGTATCGTAGATGGTATGCTCAGCGGTTCTCCATTGGCATTTATGATCCGCAACACATCGCAACATTCTAGCGATTACAATAACTTACGCGACATCCCTCGCCCATCTCATGCGGACTTCACAGCGCGCATGCGCTACGGCGATAAGGTAGATATGCGCGGAGGCGGCCATTTCTCAGCGCGCCTTACAGCACCGCTTTGCGTAGCTGGTGGCATCGCCCTTCAACTATTACGTGAAAAAGGCATCAAAATTCACGGCCATTTAAAACAAGTGGGAACGATCCAAGATGCTCCTATCGATATGGTTCATCCAGATATGAAAGCATTAGCTAACATCGCCACAGAACCAATCGCTATGGTGGATGCACAAAAACGTAGCGAAGTAGAAAACTTGGTCATACAGCTCAAAAAGGACGGCGACTCTACCGGTGGTATCGTTGAAGTCGTTGCTACAGGCCTACCAATTGGCCTTGGCAATCCAAACTTTGACGGCATTGAAAACCGACTAGCTCGCGTTATCTTTGGTGTACCTGCTATTAAGGGCGTATCCTTCGGCGGTGGTTTCGACATGTGTGCTAAGCTTGGTTCCGAAGTAAATGATGCTTTCACCATGAACGGTGACAAGATTACAACAACAACTAACAATAGCGGTGGTATCCAAGGCGGTATTACCAACGGTTTACCGCTCGTTATGCAAGTAGGCATCAAGCCAACACCATCCATTTATAAAGAACAACATTCTGTATCACTTTCACAAAAAGAGGACACATTGCTCACCATTCAAGGTCGTCATGACCCATGTGTAGCGCTTCGTGCAGTACCTGTTATCGAAGCCGTAACAGCCCTCGTTATTCTTGATTTCTTAGAGATATTGACCATGAACTTAGATGAAGTACGCGTTAAAATTAACGACATAAACGATCAGATGCTCGAATTATTCAAAGAGCGCATGGAACTCTCCAAAGACGTAGCAGCGGCAAAGAAAGAAATGAATAAGGCCATTTACGATGCTAAACGGGAGCGCGATATTCTCGACAAAGTGACGAGAGATGCAGGTCCTGACCTCGACCTATATGCGCGTCGTTTCTTCGAAGCATTATTCAGCTTGAGCCGTACGTACCAGTCTGAACAATTATTCCAAGATAATGAGTTCACTGTAAAAATGAAAAAAGCCATTGAGCAATCCCCTACCTTGCCTCCTCAACGAGGCAGCGTAGCTTGTGCTGGCGTATTTGGCAGCAATGCACAAGTGGCATGCGATAAATTATTACCACTTAGCCAAATTCACTACGTAACAGGCTTCCGCGCCGTATTCGATGCCGTTGAGTCTGGCGAATGTCAATTCGGTGTATTACCTATCGAAAATAGCTCTAATGGTTCTGTAAAAGAAGTATATGACCTTCTAGAGGATCGTAAATGCTATATCGTGCGCGGTACACGCCTATGGATTTCTCACGACCTACTCGTAAAAAAAGGTACAAAACTAGAGGATATTCATACTATCATCTCTCACCCACAAGCATTGGGCCAATGTAGTCACTTCCTAGAAAAACTAGAAGGTGTAGAATTGCGCTCCTTTGATAACACAGCGCGTGCTGCACAACTTGTAGCAGCCAGTGATGATCCAGGTGTAGCCGCTATCGCAGCACCTCAATGTGCAGACTTGTACAACTTGTCTCCATTGATGCGCAACATCCAAAACAGCGATAACAACTATACACGCTTTATCTGCATTAGCAAGGACTTCCATGTGTATCCAGGGGCTAATAAATCTCTGTAGTAACCACAGCAAGCCACGCGCCAGGTGGTCTTGGCACATTGCTTACCAAGTTTGCTAACATCGGCGTAAACCTTACAAAACTTGAGTCTCGCCCTATCGTAGGCCACAACTTTGAGTTCTTGTTCTACCTCGACTTAGAAGCATCCTTAGCTGATCCAAAGGTGTTGTCTGTACTAGCAGAGCTTCATACATCCCAAGATAAATTCCGCTTGCTCGGTAATTATCCAGAAAACTAATATATTCATCCGTACTAGTGCCGATAAGGGCATATATAGTACAATGAATATAGTTATAAAATTTCAATGGCTAATAGGTACCAGCCTATTAGCCATTCTATGTATATTGACCTAGGAGGTCCTATGAAATTTGGTTTACTTGGCCGTACGTTGGGCCATAGCTTCTCCCCTCGCATTCATAGTGCGTTAGGGAATACAAATTACGAATTATTTGAGCGCGAACCGAGCCAGTTGCAAGAGTTCTTTGCTCATCCAGAACTACAAGGTATCAACATTACGATCCCTTATAAGGTAAATGCCCTTGAAGCTTGTGATGTGGTGGATCCTCGCGCAGAACGCATCGGTTGTGTAAATACAATGGTTCGCAAGGATGGCAAATGGCACGGCTATAATACAGACTATGATGGTTTCGTATTTACCCTAAATTATGCAGGCATCGATGTATCTGACAAGGAATGTATCATTCTTGGCGATGGTGCTTCCTCTGCTACCGTCCACGTAGCTCTCGAAGATTTAGGTGCAAAAACATCGTTCATTTATCTCGTAAGACGGCGCCATTCTATGGTGATGCGCCAAACTATTATGAAACAGCTCAGATTATTATTAACTGTACCCCTATCGGCATGTATCCTCACAATCCAGCCAATCTCATCGATATTACGCAGTTTTCTAAATTGGAAGGCGTTGTAGACCTCATCTACAATCCACGCCGTACGATTTTACTGTTACAAGCAGAAATGATGGAAATTCCTCATTGTGATGGCTTGCCGTTCCTTGTAGCCCAAGGCGTTGAGGCGGCTAACCATTTCCAAGGTAAAAGCTTTGGCACAAAGGAAATCGAGCAAATCTTGCGCGATATGCGACGTGAAAAGGAAAATATCATCCTCATTGGCATGCCTGGTGTAGGTAAAACAACGGTTGGTAAAGCCCTTGGCGAAAAAATGGGCCGTACTTGCATTGATGTGGATCAAGAACTAGAAAAAGAAATTGGTGACATTTCTACCTATATTACGGAACAAGGGGAACCAGCGTTCCGCGAAAAAGAAGCAGAAATGATTGCAAAACTCGGCACTCAAACGGGTCTTGTTATATCCACTGGCGGTGGCTGTGTAACAGTGCCTAAAAACTTTGCGCACCTACGCCAAAATGGTCGTATCTACCAATTAACACAACCTATAGAAACCTATCTACTACTGGCCGCGTACTCTCTAGCGGTGGTCTAGACCGTTTACGCGAGCTCGAAGAAATTCGTACACCAATGTATGAAAGCTTTGCGCAATGCGTTGTAGAACATAACCGCAATGCACCAGAAACAGTAGCAGCTATCCTAGAAGACTTCGAAGCAAATTTATTATAATCGTTTGTATAGCGTATTTGTTAAACACTTTACAAATAAATCGGTAAGAGCATTTACCTCTGAATTAGTAAGATACTTAACAGCTTTATCAGTAAATGCATTTACATCTGTATTTCTAGATAAAACTAAAACTCATATCTTACCTTCATAGATATAGTACTAAAAGCAGTAGTTATCCCTAAAATAACTACTGCTTTTTTATTCCCCCTATGTATTATATATATTGGTAGAAAATCGCATTTGCAATTACAATGTAATTACAAATAGAATTAATTAACTTAACGAACTTTTAATATAAAATCAACAATATGATTAACGAATTACAGTCAAAAGCCAAAAGAATACTAGGAGAGATACTATGAAAACCGTAAACCTACAAGTCCGCATCAACGAAGAGCTAAAACAGGAAGTATCTAGCATATTAAAGGCTCAGGGCCTATCCTATACATCCATGCTAGACGCACTATTTCGTCAAATTATAAAAGAACGTCGCATTCCTTTCGCTATTGCTTTACCAACACCTCCTACAGAAAAAACACCAACGCCAAGTACACTCAACAATGACGGCACCTACGAACAACCCCGGACAACATTAAAGGCTTCAGATACAACAAATACGTACGGAGTATCAACAGAAAACGAGGTAGAAATATCCTTTGATAAAATTGATAAAACAGGCATACTCAATATCCGTATAAACCCTAAAGTTAAGACACTAACAACAGCTATCTTAAAAGAAATGGGATTAACTATATCATTATTGATTACACTAATCTCCAAACAAATACAATTTTCAAAAGCAATTCCTAAGTCAGTAAACAAGCCTATCGCTTGTGACTCTATGAATGCAGACTTTCTTACTGACGAAGAAATCGATCAACTACTGGAGTTGTCATATATAGATATAGAACAAGGTAATGTAACGCCTTTAGAAGATGTTATTTCTGAATTAAAGAAAGAAGGTCTTCTCTTATGATACATAAGATTTTACTGTCTAAAATCGCTAAGAAAGATCTACGAAATATACTATTATCTCTAAAAGAAAAAACAGAAGATTTAAACCTTATTCTTCAACATCAGTCAGAAATCATTGATAATGCATTCTCGCTTGATATTTTTCCTGAAAGGTATCCTTTATATCACGGAAAATACAATAAGCAAAAATTTTTCGAAAAAAATGGTCACAAAACATTATATTATCTTATACTCTATAAAAAATAAAACAGTAATAATTAATAAAATACTAGCGCAAGGTATGAACATATAAAAAAGTCGGCTCTCGCCGACTTTTTAATGTACTTTTACGCGTTTATGTTGTTGTTCGTCGAATACGCCATCTACGTCGATGGTATCAAGAATTCGTTTTAGTTCATGTACATCGATTTGGCCTGGTGCAGATGCTTTGCCAGCAGAGGCAAAGGTCATAGCATTGCCGAATAGAGCGCCTGCAGCACGTGTAATAGCACCTAGTGGACCCATAGCCATCGTAATGATTGGATCAGATGGATATAAGGCTTTCACTTCAGCCGTCGCTTCGAGGAGTGTAAGAACATCGCCTGTTGTATGCGGCATGACCGCCATCTTTGGCACGTCGGCTAAGAATTCTTTCATTTGAATGAGGCGATTTACAATGACCTCATGACTTGGGGTGCCATTAAAATCATGGTTACTCATGATAATCGTAATACCATGTACCTTGGCAAACTCAATAGTTTTGAGCATTCTATCTTGATCAAAGAAGAGTTCAATGTCGATAGCATCTACTAAACCTGTAGGAATAATACGCTCTAACATTGTGAAGTAGTCTTGTGAGGAAATAGATTTCTCCCCGCCTTCACCCTTTGTGCGCCATGTAAATAACAAGGCACGACCTTTTAATTGAGGCTTGATGAGCATTAACAGTTCAATAATAGCGTCAATGGAGTGGGCCCGCTCGTAATAGTCAATGCGTAGCTCCACTACATGACATGGTGTATTACATACAACCGCAGTGGCATCTAAAATTTCTTTCATTGTTGTGCCTACAATAGGCACACATATCTTTGTACCCTTTTCACCGAGTACAGTATGACCGATACGGACCATAATAACTCCTTTCCGTCCCACAGGGTGAGACAAATGACTTACCTTAAACTAACTATATACCAATATTTTGGTAAAAGCAATCAATCTACCTATATTGGATTGCTATTCACAAAAACCGTATGAAAGCCGGTTATTATGCACTAAAACCGTATTCTTAGATTAACGATTAACATAATTTTTTGTTATATCCTATTTTCACGGTCTTATTAAAATTGGTCATATTATTCAATCCTAATGAGTATATCTAATCTATCTAAATAATCTGTCCAAATAAAAACTCCACACATAACCGTGTGGAGCTTTCTTTTATAGTATTATTCGTGCTTGGCAGATAGTTTCTAGATTGGAATGCCATATATAACAATAACAATCCTGTAATACTAAATACATAGGATATGCCAATGTAGGTGGATACAATACTGGCAAATACAGGGCCAACCATAGACCCAAATTGTTGAGCTGTCGTAGTCATACCAAACATTCGACCTCTAAAGCTTGGATCGGTATTGAGTGTTACCGCTGCACTTAAGGATGGATTAATACCTACAATACAAGAGCCTATTAGGACTTGTAAAATACCAAACCACCAAATGCCCACTGGTAAGCTTTGAAGTAAGAGGACGATGCCACTCCCCATCATGCAGTAGGAAATGGTCTTAAAGTAGCCGCGCCGTTCACCAAGGCGAACCCATAGATTTGTCGTTAAAGATCCTGCTAAGCCGCCGATACTAAGGATTGTACCAGAGATCATAGCCGCCCCTTCCATGGTACCCTGCATATCTCCTACATAAAGAGCCAAGATAGGTTGTAACATCATAATAGCACATTGCATGAAGAAGAAAATCCAAAGCAATCGTACTAACACAGGCTGTTGTTGAACTGCTTTAAAGTCTTCACGTAAGGATGTAGATTTAGTAGGTTCAGCCGGCTGTTCCTTTCCATCAGCACCTGTAGCATGTAATTTTGGTTCTTTCACAAAGAACAATACGGCCAAGGTCGCAATAAATACAGCGATGCCGGACACATAGAATACAGGACGCATGCCTACTACACTTTCAACGGCGCCACCTAAAAATGGGCCGATGACATTACCTAGGATAAGCCCCGTCTGGAAGATGCCTAAAGCCCTACCAACCTGTTTCTCATCAACACTGAGGGAAACCATGGTCATCGCTGCTGGATAAAACCCATTGGCAAAACCAACGAGGGCCCGCCCCATGAGTAGTTGATATTGGTCGGTAACTAGACCAATTAATACATAACAGATAGCAATGGCAAAGCCAGCACGCAAGGCCATCCGTTTTTTACCTTTATTGTCGGCAATCTTGCCCCATATAGGAGCCATAATGCCTGCAATGAGAAAGGTAATACCGAAAACGAGACCCGACCAAAGAGCTACGTCAGCCTTGGGAACGCCTAATTCTAAGAGATAGATAGGCAAAAACGGAATGATCATGGTATAACATATGGCTAGCACTGTCATGGCCGCCGTAATAATCCATACATTGCGCATGCCGCCACGAGCATCATATGTAGTTGTACTCATTCGTTGCCTCCTTTCATTTATAAAAGTATATATAACAAGATACTTTTACATTCTATATAAATAAGAGCCGCATATAATATGCGACTCTCTCATTTATTCCGTTGGAAACTTGTGATCCATTACATCCTGTAAGGATACGCGTTCCATAACGTGCCGGAATTCATCTTGCAAGTACTGCCACAATGGAGCAGTCAAGCAATCGTTAAACATCGGACATGGCTCTACATCGTCTTCTAAGCAAGATACGAGAGCAATGGAGTCCTCTGCGGCATATAAAATTTCATATACATTGTATTCAGCAGGTAATTTCACCAAACGATATCCACCGTATTTACCACGTCCACTTTTAACGAGGCCAGCGGAAGATAAGCGAGATACAATCCCCTCTAAGTATTTATCGGAAAATCCTTGGCGTTCTGCAATCTCACGAATTGGTACATTTTTTTCTACCCCGTGCTCTGCAATATCCGCCAATATCCGTAAGGCATAACGCCCTTTTGTAGATATTTTCATAAGTTAACCTCTAAGTCATTTCATAATATATTTATAGTATATCACAAATTCATACAAAAAATGGTGGGAAATATGATACACTATACATATATCGAAATATTTTATTTGGATATTTTTTTAATTTCATATAGGAGGATGTTATCTAATGTTAGATAAACTATTTCAACTCAGTGAACGCGGTACAACTGTTAAAACCGAAATTTTAGCTGGTATTACTACGTTTATCACGATGGCGTACATCCTATTCTTGGCGCCTAACATTCTTAGTCTCGGAGGGATGGATAAAGATGCAGTCCTCATCGCTACTGCCTTAGGTGGTGGCCTTGTAACGATTGCTATGGGTTTATTCGTAAACTATCCGATTGCCCTCGCTCCAGGGGTTGGCCTCTTAGCCTTTTACTCCTTTACCGTAGTTCTCGGTATGGGCGTATCCTGGCAAACAGCATTAGGTGCGGTGTTCATTTCCGGTCTCGTATTCCTCGTATTAACACTTACGTCGATACGCCAAATGATCGTTGAAGGCATCCCAGCCTCTATGAAGGTTGCCATTACCGTTGGTATCGGTCTCTTCATCGCTATCATCGGTTTGAAATTATCCGGCTTGATGGCTATCTCCATTAGTTTGTCTCCAAACTCCTTAGGTCAAGTTGTGCAAACACACGGCAACTTAGTACCCCCTGCGTCCGAAGCGCTCTTAACGCTTGGTAATTTGCACAGTGGCGAAACATTGTTAGCTCTATTCTCCCTCATCTTTACAGCTTTATTGATGGCTCGTAAAATTCAAGGTTCTCTCTTGATTGGTGTGGCAGTAACAACAATTCTTTCCTATGCTACTGGCCTTTCCACAATGCCTGAGAACTTCACGGTATTAGCAGTACCAGATTTCTCTAAAGCAGCATTCCTTCAACTAGATATTCCTGGTGCGCTACACATGGGCTTAATCACGATTATCTTCTCCTTCACCTTCGTAGAATTGTTCGACTCCATGGGTACTTTGATTGGTACTGCTACAGAGGCGAAAATTGCAGATCCTAAATCTGGTAAATTCCCAGGTCTTGGTAAAGCTATGACTGTCGATGCTATTGGCGTTAGTGCTGGTGCATTGCTCGGTACTTCTACAATTACTGCCTTTGTTGAAAGTGCGGCAGTGTAGGTGCTGGTGGCCGTACAGGCTTAACGGCTGTCACAACAGGCGTATTATTCTTAATCTGCTTGTTCTTGGCTCCAATCGTATCCCTGGTACCAAATGCAGCCACATCTCCTGTGCTTATCATTGTCGGTGCCCTCATGTTAGGTGCTATTCGCAATATCGACTTCGATGATTGGACAGAAGGCTTCCCTGCATTCCTCGTTATCGTTTTGATGCCGTTCACATATAGCATCGCTAACGGTATCTCTGCAGGTCTTATTGCATACCCTCTACTCAAAATTATTGCAGGTCGTGCAAAAGAGGTTAACTGGATTATGTACGTATTGGCGGTACTCGTCATCATCCGCTACGTATTCTTCTAATTACCGTATGCTTATAATCAAGCTATTAATGAAAGTAACATTTGATTGCTATAATCACTAATACGCTGAGAACTAATTGTATGTAAATTACAAATACTAAAAGAACCTATCTCCACAGATATTAGTAATATATCTAGGAGATAGGTTCTTTTTTTATTACTATTTAGTATTAACGAATTGTTTTTACACCAATTAAGTCTGTACGACTTGGATCGATATCTTTTAATGGCACTACATGATTTCTATAAAAGTCTGCTTCAGATGCTTTCACAGGCACTTGGAAGAATAAGAAATACGCCATATTATCCTTGTACCACGTAACACTGCGTACTAAGCCCTTATCTACATCCCCTGTATATTGAACCTCCCCCTATTGGAGTGGAGTCGCTCCACTGTACGTCATGGTACTCCCATGGGATATATTCTTCAGGCCATACAGTATCCATAGAGTAGCTCATGCGGAAGACCATAGTATGAGTTACCCAACGACCGCTGCGCTCTTGATACTCTTCACCTTGCTTCCAATATACAGTTTCTAATACATCATTGTCATAAAAATGTGTAGCATAGTATGTATAGCCAAACGGTAAATAACTTGGTACAGATACGTCATAGGACATCTTATGAGATGCATTAATTACACCGCTAGGTAAACCGATGGTTTTGCTGGTAAGTATAGGCCACACAGAATTCGTATGTGTACGCAATGGTAACCCAATCGTTTCATAAGGAGGCCAATCCGGGTCATCATTTTGTTTAACCTTTTTCGCATCGTTTTCTTCAACATTTTGCTTATCATTGCGGTCACCACGTAGTCGAGTATCATCAATGGCTACGTTACTCACAGGACCTACAGAGTCTATAATTTTGCTTACAAAGCTTTGGTTTCTTGAAGAAGCAAAGTAGAGCATATACACTTTGTAATCTTTTTCCCAGTAAGCGATTTGAATAGCGTCTTTACTATAACCTAACGTATGTACAGAAATTCCATTAGGGGTAGTAAAGCTAACTGCATCCTTAGCGTTGTACTTTGTCTTTCTAAAATAGGCGTTACCACTGTATCGATAGCCCATCCCATACGATATACAATATCTGTATTAGAGAAGGTTAGCTTCGGACCATATTCTCCATCACGACCCGTTTCCGTATATACAATTTCTAATACGTCATGATCCTTGGCCTTTACATCACGTACTGCATAATCTTTAGGTATATAAGACGGAACTTGTATAGGATAGCCAAATTCCTGCGCGGTACTCTCAATATTAGTTTTAACTAAATCATAATCATCAACTTGATCATACCAACGATAACGATCAGAGAGTTTTTTATTATCACCGATGAGCTTTTTATTATCTATATCTACATCTCGTTCAACAGGAACGGTATTGCCATTTTTATCTATTAACGGGTATGTAGCACTAACTGGCTGCACCCCAAAGGTACTTACTGCCGTAGCCATCGCGGCACATAAAACAGCAGATGTTATTATTTTCTTCATATTCTCTCCTCTTCGAGCGGTTACACACATTTCGCTTTATTCCAAATAAATTGCTACGTGAACTATCTATTTTTTTACAGGCCCCACATGATCCTTATAGAATTCAGCATCAACTGATTTCACAGATTCTAAGAACAATAAGGAATATGCCATACCGTCTTTTGTCCACGTAATGCTGCGAATTAGTTGTGCTGCTGGATCCCCGGTGTAAAAGACTTCGCCAGATTCACCTTGTTCAGACCATTCAAAGTCCTTATACTCAGCAGGAACATACGATACATCTTTTACATCTTCCACTGAATAACCCATTCTATAAACAAAAATACTACCAGAGTTTCTCTTCCCAACTCGATATGTTTGGGAATTTTTTATAAAATATACAACCTCTAATACATCATTTTTGTCTTGCCGCACTGTATAGATTTCATAACCATAAGGGATATAACTAGGTGCCTCAGCCTCATATGGAAGCTTCTTTGCTGCCTCTAATAGTTTTCCGTTAAAAGTATGCGCCTTTTTTGTATTCTCTATAGGCCAATCATGAAAGTGCCACTGTAAGCTATCAATTCTAGGCTCTACATTTTTAAAATTATGTCCTAGCTTATGTGTTTTAGTGGATCCAGCCTGATCTGTAGTATCAGGAGTATCTACCGTTTCTGCTGTGGCCATTCCTACAGATAATAACCCAGTAGCAATAACAGCTAAAACGGACTTATACATTGTTTTTCTCATATTTTTTCCTCTTTATAAGCGATTACAAATTCTACCGCTATTACACAATATATTGTTCTAGATACAATTTGTATAACATCAGTTTATCTGCTAAGGAATCATTCGTTCTTTATTATATTCATCAATTGTTTTGTTTGAAATCTTCGTAACCGGATAGTTTCCTAATAATTCATAACGTGAGCTATCTATATTTTTTACAGGTACCACATGTTCCTTATAGAATTCAGCATCAACTGCTTTCACAGGTTCTAAGAAGAATAAGGAGTACGCCATGCCACCTTCCGTCCACGTAATGCTACGGATCAATTGTACTCCTGGCTTACCTGTATAATACACCTTGCCAGATTCACCTTGCTCAGACCACTCATAGTCCTTATACTCTGCAGGAATATACGCTGTATCTCTTACGGTATCCAAGGAGTATCCCATTCGATAGGCCATAGCATTAGTAATAAATTTTTTCCCAGCCTGATAGATAGGTGCATCTTTTTTGTAATATACAACCTCTAGCACATCATTTCGATCAAGACGTGCTGTATAAAGCTGATATCCATAAGGTATATAACTAGGTACCTCAGTCTCATACGGTAATTTCTGAGTAACCTCTGCTATCCCCTTAAAGTTACGAGCACTGTCTTGAGTCATTATAGGCCAGCCTACTAATTGCATTCTTGGTATTTGTTTAATTGGAGAAGCATTATTCATGTTTGGCGTAACATTTTTAGACTTAGATGTGACCTCAGAATTATTAATCGATACAGACTGAACAACAGTATCTGCGGTTACATAGCTTATAGATACTAAACCAACAGCTATAGCAGCCAAAATGGAGTTACATATTAATTTTCTCATATTCTCTCTCTGCCTTATAAAATTTTATAATATACTTCACACATATAATGATATATTTTCTTATTTATATCAGAATCAAGAAACCTATTCTGTAGCTCCAGCTACTTCATAAAACTTTTATCTTTCCTTTTGTGAAAGCATAGGCATCATCAACGAATGTATCTAATACTTAGGTTCGATATAAAAAAATCCTACTGAACGCTATATCTTTATAGCGTTCAATAGGATTGTTGTATCATTATTTAATTAATGGCGGCATAATAACATCTTGTTCAAGTTGTCTTCGTCTTTTGGCCGTATAGTCGACAATTTTAATTTGAACTACGCCTACAGAGTTTACCATGGCTTCCGTAAAGTAAACTCACGACCTGTCTGATGTTTCATCAATACTTGTAAGCCATGAGACTTTTCATCAATAGCCTCTAAATAGGTAGCCTCTCCCACGCCCCATCACACTAGAGTAAACCGAGCTATATTTACATGGTATATCTCCACCTGAAACGAGGGCTTCATCGCTACCATCAATTTCAATAAATACATGGGGATTCGCTTGAATCAAACTAAACTTTTTCCCCTCATAATGGCCATGTACATAGATATAAAGTACCTCATCTATAAATTCATATCCAAAATGTAAGGGCACCACGTAAGGGTAATCACCATCCATCAAACCTAGGTGAATGATACGAGTACTATTTAAAATACCCTTAATTTCATCTATATCTGTAACCTTGCGATCTTGTCGTCTCATAATAGTCTCCACAGTTTTACATAAAAAATAATCTATGTATCATTATAGCAAATTTTAGAAATCTTTTAAGGCTAAGTATTCTCTTAAAATGAATAATTTTTCTTTTATCCGTATATTAATAATACTATTTTTCCTATGTGTCCACTGTATAAATACATTTGACTTTTTGTAATAGATACTGTATTATAAGAAAATAGTTTTATTGATTCTATAGATTATAAAAGCTATGGTCATCCATGGCTTTTTATATTTGTAGATGGTTTGTAGAAAAGAGGTCTTTACTATGTCTGATACGCATCAGTTAAACGGGGCCTTAAGAATCGGCACGTACAGTTGCTCGCCATCGGCGGTGCCATCGGTACAGGCTTGTTCTTAGGCTCCGGTCGTGCCATTCACTTGGCAGGTCCATCCATTATTTTCGCCTACCTTATTACAGGTATTATCTGCTTCTTCATCATGAGAGCATTAGGCGAATTGTTATTATCCAACTTGAATCACCACTCCTTTATCGATTTCGTAGAAGATTATTTAGGTGATCGAGCAGCATTTATTACAGGGTGGACATACTGGTTCTGTTGGCTTTCACTAGCCATGGCCGATTTAACAGCCGTAGGCCTCTATATGCAGTTCTGGATACCGTGGCTACCTCAATGGATACCCGCCCTTGTCGTCTTAGTGGCATTGCTATTAATGAACTTAACAGCCGTAAAATACTTCGGTGAAATGGAGTTCTGGTTTGCCTTGATTAAGGTAATTGCCATCATCTCCCTCATTATCATCGGTATCATCATGATTGTCACAGGTTTTACTACAGATGCAGGCGTTGCCGCCTTTAGTAATATGTGGAATTATGGGGGCTGGTTCCCGAACGGAACGATGGGCTTTATTTTATCATTCCAAATGGTTGTTTTCGCTTTCACAGGTATCGAGCTCGTAGGTTTAACAGCTGGTGAAACAGAGGATCCTGAAAAGGTTATCCCTATGGCGATTAACAACATTCCATTACGCATTATTTTGTTCTATGTAGGCTCTTTGGCTATCATCATGAGCATTTATCCTTGGACAGCCGTCAACCCATCTGCTAGCCCATTTGTGGCCGTATTTACAGCAGTTGGTATTGCAGCCGCTGCAGGCATCGTAAACTTTGTAGTTCTTACATCTGCTGCATCTGCAACAAACTCTGGTATCTTTAGTACAGGCCGTATGATTTACGCCCTTGCTAAACGCGGTCATGCGCCAAGCTCTATGCGCCGCTTAACACACAGCAGTGTACCCTACCAAGCAACCATTTTCTCCGCTGCAGTACTATTAATTACAGTTGTACTCAACTATGTAATGCCAGAAGCAGTATTTGTTATGATTACATCTATCTCTACATTCTGCTTCATCTTTATTTGGGCCATGATGGTTATTTGTCACCTTAAATATCGCAAGAAAAATCCAGAATTAGCGGCACAATCTAAATTCAAAATGCCTCTATTCCCAGTGATGAATTACATCATCCTTGCATTCTTTGTTTTCATTCTAGGTATTCTCGCCTTAAACGAAGACACTCGAATTGCCCTCTTGTTTACACCAATTTGGTTCGTTATTCTCTGGGCCTTCTACTCCATGCTTAATACAGATGATGAAGATGCTCTCAGTGAGGAACTTATCGAGATGGCTGGTGTAAAAGAAATTTACAAAAAAACCTAAAAAAAGAAGATTCTGACGATTACATAATCTAACACAAAAAAGCCCGTGCTATGCACGGGCCTTTCTCTTACTTCATAGTAGGGAAGTTTTGTTGTTCATACTGTTGTTGATAAGCAGGTAAATTACTTGTATCTTCGCCATAATTAAAGATCGTCTTAGTACGATATCCACCTTGGGTAATGATAAGATCAATGGAGGATGGTACCTCTTGACCATTTTGTTGTAAATGATTTACTAATTCTTGTAGAGCTTCAACTTGTCGCAACGAACCAGTCATATATTTACCTTTAGATAGGCCTGTATTTCTAATGACTTGGCCATTATATACTTGACCATTTTTATCGGTGTAATAGAAACGTACAGCTGATTTATCTCCTGTAGGTACAGCTTTAATATAGATGGTTTTCCAATTTTTCTTAACCATCACTCTTGTAGCATCTGCTAACTTGTTAGATAAACGTTGTGTTTCTTTATTTGCAGATTTAGATACACCATTGACTTGCTGAATTTCATCATTCATAGGCATATCAATAAGTGCCATACTAGGATCTTGTTGTACCTTTTTCGCATCTGCAGGCTGAACCGCCAACACACCAACGGCCGCCATTACAGCTAACGTTGTAAGAGCAAATTTCTTCATTATATCTCTCCTCAAATAGGATTCCCTAAACAAATTATATTTTATACAACACATTATACGCATTAGGCTATTTATTATCAAGCCTATCTTATTTTTCAGGACCATTATTCTTAATTATTTGATTCCATCGCAACATAGTACCACCTCGCTATTAGCTATAGTATAACTAGCTCTCTCAACTTATAAAAGAAAAGGCTTCAACCGCTTCTCGTCAAAACATTTTCGTCGATTATTGGTTGAAGCCTTTTTATTCTATTAGTTACTAAAGTCAGTATCCACAATAGCAAATTGTGTATATTCAGGGCAGCGTTTTTGCATTTCTGCTTTAATTTTTTCTAATGTGCCATGCGGATCTTCTTCGTCAAAGTCAAAGATAATATCATAGTAGATAACTTTCTTTTCTTCGTGTACGTAAAAGGCATGTACTTGTACTACATGAGTATATAAACTTACAACTTGATCAAGAGCTTGTCTAATTTCAAGTACTTCCACACTTGGTTGGTTTTCAGCATATACACCAACGGTCATAGCAATACCAAATTTTTTATAAAGATGAACAGCGATACCTTTTGTTAGTGGATGGATATCCGCCATCGTCATCGTATCTGGCACTGTAATATGAACGGATCCAATTGTTTCACCAGGGCCGTAGCTATTTAATACTAAATCATATACACCACCCACATTTGGATGTTGAGCGATAGTTTCTTTAATTTCACGAACTAAGTTATCATCGGCACGAACGCCAAGCAAGTGATTATACATTTCTTTTAAAATGTCATAAGATGCTTTCAAAATCAATACGGAGATAGCGGCCCCTACATAACCTTGAATATCAAAGTTAAAGAAGAATACTAAGCCTGCAGATACCAAAGTTGCAAAGGTAATTACCGCATCAAAAAGGGCATCTATACCAGACGCTACAAGAGCATCGGATTTATATTTTTCACCTTGCGCCTTAATATAACGGCCCATCACAACTTTCACCACAATAGCGACAGCGATAATGGCCAAGCTTGGAACATCAAAGGTAGATACCTCAGGGTGAAGAATTTTTTCAATAGATTCCTTGAGGGATCCAATGCCTGCACCAAGGATGATGAAAGCAATGGCCATGGTAGTCATATATTCGATACGACCATGACCAAATGGATGCTCCTTATCGGCACCCTTAGCTGCTAATTTTGTACCAACAATAGTTAACACAGAGGACAAAACGTCTGTTAAGTTGTTTACCGCATCAAGGATGATGGCGATAGAGTTAGATGCAAGGCCTACAATCATTTTAAAAATAACGAGAACGACGTTACCTATAATACCTTTTATACTAGCAAGCGTAATCCCCCGATTACGTGCTGCACCATTTTCTTGCAAAATCATATTGAACTACACCTCTTACATTCAATTCACTAAGCTATAAATCGAAGCCTATCGATTTATTTACATTTCTATTATAGCTTATCGATTATCATTTGTCATTATATTTTTTGAAAAATTTCTATAAAATCATTGATTTTACTAAGTTATCAATAATTCTCATTTCTCAATTAGAACATTTGATGTATTGTGACTTCACAATCTATAGTGTAGATCTATTGTTAATAAACTACTATCTAATTATTAATATGTACTATATATTACGCACTTCTTAATACTTACCTAGTGATAAGTATCAAAGTAATTAGAGGTAATTATGCAGTAACCGTAATACGCTCGCCTGTGCGCATGTGTGTAAATACAACCTTTTGGGCACGCAATTGGAACGGCTGCTCCGTTGGCTGTGCGCCATATAAGGTATCCCCTACGAGAGGGTGACCTATATGGCTGAAAGCCACACGAATTTGATGTGTTTTTCCTGTGTACAAACGGACTAAAACCTCTGTATATCCACATTCTTGGAAGTTATACACAGATTTGTCCACATTTTGACCACTTTTATCCACATCTGATAGTTCTATATCCACATTTTTTGATGCTATATCCACAGAATTTTTGGACTTATTCACAGACTTATCCACAGGCTGTGATTGATGTCTACATAGGACGGAATAATCTGTACGAGTCTCTTTTCCCTTAGGATTTACTTCGTAATGAATCCCATCAGCACTGCGTTCCATAGATAATACCAAGGAATCCTCATCAGCTTCTATGATGCCTTCCACAGTAGCCATATACCACTTTTCAAAGGTATTATCGTCCATTTGCTGTTGATAAAGACTTTGGGCTAAGCCGCTTTTAGCAATTACGATACATCCCGTTGTATCTCTATCTAAACGGTTTAAGAAACGCACCTTACGCTTAATACCATTCTCTTTGAAATAGTACGCTACCCCATTGGCAAGAGATACTTGTTCTTTAGAGTTTACTGTCACACCTGCTGGCTTATCCACAATGAGGAGATCATCATCTTCATATAAGATATGTAGATCCATTTCAATTGGTTCGTAATCGATTTTTTCCTTAGCCATAGCAATCCAAATCTCATCACCTTCAAAGATAACATCCTTTGGCGTCGCCTTATGGCCGTTGATATGGATTAGTTTTTCCTCAAATAACTTAACTAAGGACTTACGAGGATATCGAGTATCTAGTACCGCACCAAGTGTAACCTCAGTTTTTTCACTACGTGCAGTCTCTACATCTGCGGCAGTAACAGTCCACAAAATATCGTCTGGACGATGTGTTTTTCGGGCCATTAGTATCTCCTTTCTACGAGCTCAGGGTCTCGTGGCATGTAGTTCAATAGCGAGCTTGGTTGAACAGCTCGGCCACGTATATTCGTTTGTTCAAAGGTAATGATTAGCTCTTGTTTAGGCCGTGTTATGGCCACATAGAACAAGCGCTTTTCTTCGTCTTCACGACCTTCTGCAATAGCAAAAGGACTAGGGAAGGTTCCTTCATTGAGTCCTGCTAAGAACACGTGGTCAAACTCGCTCCCCTTCGCTTGGTGAATGGTAATGATTGGAATGCGATCTTCATTGCGTACCTGTTGGGCAGGCTCACCTGCTGTGAGGGCCGCCATCTGCAAGATTTGATTTAATCGAGCCAAACCGGCTGGGCCTTCATAGGCTGCATCAAGTTTCCATGATGCGATATAGATCACGTATATGCTCTACCTTTGCCGCTTCTCCATGAGATTTATAGTACTCTAGAACCCCCATTTGGTTCATAATATACGCCAATAACTTCGTAGGCAATTCCGTATAGGCCTTTCTACGTAAGGTCGCCATTTGGGACGCAATATTGGTGAAAGCTGCTTTATATTTGTTAATCGCCACCATACGACCAGTTGTTGTAGGCACGATATTTTCTTTTACTGCATAAATTAAAAGCTGTGCAGTGGCCAAGATATCGTCCATCGCATTGTGCGTAGGCTCATGATTGATAGGAAACTCTGATGCTAGGAAGCCCAGTTTATGGTTTGGCAAATTAGGATAGAAGCGACGATAAATATCGAGTGTATCGTAGATAGCCTTAAATTCCGGATTCCCTAAATTATAGCGTGCCAATTCGTTGGTAAAGATGGTCACATCATAGTTTACATTGTGACCTACGATAATAGCATTCTTGGAGAATTCCTTAAAGGCTTGAAGTACTGTAGCTGGATCTTCACCATATTCTTGTAAATATTCATCAGAGAATCCATGCACCTCTTCAGATTGTCCTACAGGTACACTTGGGTTGATAAAGCGTTCAAAGGTCTCTAGAACTTGTCCATTTTCATCGATACGAATGGCTGCAATTTGAATGATGCGGTCTTGGGACGTATCGGTACCGGTACTTTCTACGTCATACACCACAACCTCATGATTTTCTAAGCCACTGACGAGCTTCGCATAAGGCTCTGCTTCAAAGATAGGCATATCCATAAAGTCCGTCAATTTTAAGCCTACTTGACGCGTCTCAGGACTTTCAATAGCGGCGATACGCGCGTCACCGATACCAGCAACATAGCGTTTAATAATCCGCTTAGCACTGACGGAGTCATTCGGGTTCATGAGCAGTTTGAAGTAAGCCATAACGTCCTTGATTTCTTGACGTCTAAAGAATTTGAACTCGTCAATAATCATGAAGTGACGGCGTTCCTCTTCAGGCTTTTCGTTGTTGAGTCGTTCAAAGGAGTCGCTCAATCGTTGCGCCTTTTTATTATCTCGTACGAGAACACCAATGTTCGCATCCTTTGGCAAGGCACAGATGGCTTCATAAATATAGCGTCCCTCTAAATAACTGTTTTTACAGCCTTTAATGAGGACAGGCTTGCCCTTTCGTTCACTATTGGCACGTGGCAATTCAGTATAAATGGAATCTACGAGGTCAGAGAACATATTTTGCAATGTTTTGAAAGCCATCGTAAAGAGAGTCCAGTTAGAGCGGTAGTTTTCATAGAAAATGATTTTTAAAGGCTTAAAGTCCGCATCAAACTGCTTGAGTAAACGGAATGGATCAGACCCACGCCACTCGTATATGGTTTGGAAATAGTCCCCACATAATAGGACGTGATTACCTTCCCACAGCATTTCTAGAACCTTGTACTCTAGAATACCCGTATCTTGCATTTCATCTACAGAGATATAGCTATAACGGCTACGCCAGCGCTCCCGAACTACAGGGTCTTGGAATAGACGATGAACACCACAGATAAGGTCCGTAAAATCTAGGCCATGTACGGAGGCTAAGCTTTCATCATAGGCGGCAATCCATTCGTGACCATGATTCAAGAAGTCATGGAGTTCACTATAAAGAACATTGCCAAAGCTAGAAAACTGCTGCTCAATTGCGGCACGTTGTTCCTTCTGCAAACGCTCAATAGTTTGTTTATAATCGCCTAGGAGATCATCAGAATAGAACCCATATAGAGAGCGATATTCTTTTACCATGCCGATGATGTTGGCAAAGGACATTTCTCGCAATTTTTCCTGGACGATATGGTTCAGACAATTCCTTGCAATCCTCTTCATCAAAGATAGTTACATCCGTATACAAGGTTTCATTGCGCTTCCCCTCTTGTTGGAGTACGAAAAAAAGCAAAAGCTGTGGAATGTACTAACCTCCACAGCCTTTGCAGGACTGCCTACGAGCGATTGAATGCGGTCTTTCATCTCATTTGCCGCCTTGTTCGTAAAGGTCATGCACAAGATATTCTCCGCCTTCGCATAGCCGCCCTCGATGAGGTGAGCCACTCGATAAGCAAGTGTATTCGTTTTTCCCGTCCCAGCGGACGCTAACAAGAGGATATTCTGTTCAACTTCATCAATAACGCGTTGTTGTTCACGATTGATAAGCATGAGGTCCTCCTATTTTAAAAAGCCGTACCATCCGGCTGCAATGAGCATTGGAATAGGGCCTAGAATTGCTGTTAAAGCCCATACGCCCAAACCAATATCCATAGGAATATTGAGGATATGAACGCATACTAAATACGTCAAAATACCAGTTACTGCATTCATAGCCACTCGTTTAATGGTGAAAAATGCAACTTTGAAAGCAATGTAGGCTACAGCAACGGATACAACCGCCGATATAATCGGTGATGCTAATAAAGCTCCCATATTATCCTTTCATTTCTTGGCGGTTCACTACAGCACCGCCTAATGTTAATTCATCGGCATATTCGATATCGCCACCTACAGGAACACCGCGGGCAATGCGCGTTACCTTAATGCCACTTGGACTTAATAAACGCGCCAAATAGAGAGCTGTCGCCTCCCCTTCTACATCTGGGTCAGTAGCGAGAATAACCTCTTGTACGACACCATCACGAAGGCGAGCAATCAATTCTTTTACGCGAATATCGTCAGCACCGATGCCCTCCATAGGGGACAAAGCACCTTCTAATACGTGATATAAGCCCTTATAGTCACCACTACGCTCGATAGCAATAACATCGCGAGATGTTTCAACAACCATAATCGTCGTTTGATCCCGGTTTGGATTGCTACAGAATTCACAAGGATCTTGAGCTGATAAGTTAAAGCAAATAGAACAGTGACGCGTAGCCCCCTTCGCTTCTACGATGGTTTCCACGAGACGGTCTACCTCTTCCTTCGGCATTTCTACCAAATGATAGGCCAAGCGTCTAGCCGACTTGGAGCCGATACCTGGCAAGCGGCGCAGCTGCTCTACGAGCCGTTCTAAAGCATTTGTCATTTAGAATAAACCTGTTGGCAAGTTAAGACCACCAGTTACTTTGCCCATTTCTTGAGCCAAGAGGTCGTCTACTTTTTTGCTAGCTTCGTTTACAGCCGCCATCACTAAATCTTCTAACATTTCTACGTCTTCAGGATCAACTGCAGTTGGGTTCAATTTCAAAGACTCGATGATTTTTTCACCGTTCATCACAACTGTTACAGCACCGCCACCAACGGAAGCCTCTACTGTACGAGTTTTTAATTCTTCTTGCATTTTCTTCATATCTGCTTGCATTTTTTGAACTTTTTTCATCATGCCAGCCATATTGCCCATACCTTTACCAAACATTGTAATTCCTCCTTTTAGGATCTACGTCCTATACTCATATTCTAATTGATTTATTCTTCGATGACCTCGACGATGATGTCGTGGTCTTCAGATAGTTTTTCTAATGTTTCTGCCAAAAGAGGATTATTTCGTTCCTCTTCTGTCATATGCTCTGGATCCCATGCATATTCACGAGCTACCGTCACGCTATCGATAGGCGCAACTTCAATAGGTGCTTGTGAAAGCATAGTATGATCATCACTTTGATAAGGGGTTCCCTGTTGCTGTTCGCCCCCATTAGACTTTGGGACAGCTTCTACCTCAATATGGGCACCGCTATCCATAGGGCGTTCTAGAACTTCCCCATCTTCACTGATAACAGTGACACTATCTAATGGATGTGGTGGCATATCATCTAAAGATGATACGTAAGATTCCTCCATATCGTCTACAGGAACATCATCAAAGGAATGAACTGGAATATCATCGCCTTCAATAGAACCTGCTAGAGACTCGATAGGGATTTCTCCATCTGGAACTGGTACAGACGGACTGCCATCAAAGGATGTAATCGGTACATCTCCACCAGATGTTTGCCCTTCTGTTGTAGCTATATTCGCACTATCACTAACGGCAGCACTTGCAACAGCACTGCCAGTCTTTTTCGCTAAGAAGGCCAAAGCCGCCGCTTTTGCCGCGTCTACCGCTGCAGAATCAGGCTTACTAGATTGTTCACCAGTGGTTGAACCGCCAACCTGTGCGGTAGGTTGTTGAGCTTGTGACACGCTACTATCTTGAGCTCTATTAGCTCCTGCTGAGCTATTTCCCACTGGAGCATTATTAGTGCCTTGTGGTGCTGATGGATTTGTTAAATCCATTTGCGTTAGTTGACCTCCAGAGGTCTTCTGCACATCAACCATTGGTTCTGGTGGACGTGGCGGCGCTTTTACTTGGTGCTGCGTCGTACTACCAGAGGCTTTTTTATAATCTTTATAGACCTGTGTGAGGGCATCAACGATTTCTACATGTACGGGATAGCCCAGTGTATAGGTAAAAGCATCTGCCGCTTCTGCTAAGTTTACTTCGTTGGTCATTACATTGAGGTGCAATGTATTTTTGAAGGCCATAACCGCCTTGCTTTGATCTACGTATACAAGCTGACCTTGACCGATGACGGTGGAGGTCATATTGCGATTGCTATCCTTCAAGTATTTAATGACATTAGACTGTACATTACGATACTCTTGAGCAGACAAGATTTGATCACTAATAATAGCTTGCGTAGTAATACCTTTTTTACCACGACCTTTAGCTTGATTTCTAGCAGGTCGTTCAGGTGCACTACTTGTAATTGGTGGTGGTGCCATACCAACGCCGCCCATTGGAGGCGGAGCCATACCTACTCCATTCATAGGAGGCGGTGTACTACCTGGTGCACCCATAGGTGGAGGTGTCATGCCTACACTGGCAGGCGGTGGTGCCATCCCTACGCCACTTGGGGGCGGCACAGTACCAACACTACTCATGGAAGCATTCTGTACAGCAGCATTATCTACAGAAACAAAGCTTTGGCATAACCACCTGGTGGTCCAAAGGAATTAGCACCATAAGCAGGTGCAGTTGCAACAGATGGGCCTCGTTGTTCTAATTGAGCCATGCGGTTCAATAAGTCATTCCGTTCAGACCGTTCTGAAGACTCTAATGCATATACACGATCTTCTAGGCTTTCATCAACAGAACCTAATTTAGCACATAAAACGAGCAAGCCCATTTCGATGATAGTTCGTGGATTATCCACCTGTTTCGCATCATTCATAATGGATTGAGCACTGCGCACATATTGGTTAAGCTCATTAAAATCGATACTTTCAGCTTGAGCTAAAAACTCAGCCTTAAAGGCATCATATACCTTGAGCTCATCCGCATCAGGTGCGACCTTACCAACTAATAAGGCCCGCACGTGCTGAATGAGGGCTTCCATAATCTGCGTCGCATCACGACCTTCTGCTAAGGCATCGTGGATATAGGACAACAATTTGGGACCATCCCCATTGCGCAATGCATCTAGGAAGTGAATAATCCATTCTTTGCTAACAAGACCGATTAGTTCTTCTACTACTTGCGGCGTAATAGTACCTGTTGCCATACCAGCACATTGGTCTAAGATACTCAACGCATCGCGCAAACCGCCATCTGCATGGACGGCGATGAGCTGTGCCGCTGCTGGATCTAAGCCAAAGCCTTCTTGTTCCGCTACATAGGATAAGCGCTGAGCGATATCGTCAGACGTAATCCGTCTAAAGGTGTATCGCTGACAACGAGATACGATAGTAACAGGTAACTTTTCAATTTCTGTAGTAGCGAAGATAAACATAACGTGAGCCGGCGGCTCTTCGATAGTTTTTAAAAGCGCATTCCACGCTTCGGTCGTAAGCATGTGGGCTTCGTCGATGATGAACACCTTTTTACGGCCCTCAACAGGCATGAATTTGACACTTTCACGAAGGGCACGAACCTCATCGATACCACGATTGGATGCGGCGTCGATTTCAAGAACGTCCATGGACTGACCGCTCAAAATCGATTTACAAGCACTACACTCGTTACAAGGATGATCCGTTGGCCCATGCTCACAGTTGATAGCGCGTGCAAATCTTGGCCATACTCGTTTTACCAGTTCCGCGCGGACCAGCAAACAAATACGCATGAGCTACCTTATCCTCGCGGATAGCGCGCATCAACGTATCCGATACTTGATGCTGACCAACCACATCGGTAAAGGTCTGCGGACGGTACTTACGATATAACGCAATATATGCCATTGGAACACCCCCTTTTTCCGAAAATTACAATACTTTATTATACCATATTCAAGAAAATCTGACTTATTTTATAGAGCTTAGATTAGACATAAAAAAAGCGGCCCTCAGGCCGCCTTGCAATATTCGATCACGACAGCTCCCGGGTTCCCCGTGGCACATGAAGGTTACCGCTTAGTGCTGCTACCTCTCAGTCCTGACACGATTCACAGGCCCCCATTGCACAGGCCCGAGAACTGCCATGATCCAATATTGCAATACAAATATTATACATGAAAATACCTCTATAGTCAAAGCTATAGAGGCATTTCATATGTCTTATCTAAAGGATATTCAGTTAGATTAGAAATTATTTTGCATATTTTTCTTTGAATGCAGCTAATTGAGCTTCTTCCAAGGATAAGCCTTGTTCTTTATAGCGTTCAATAGCAGCGTGCATTTCTTCATATGCTACAGGTACAACTTTTGTAAATCTGTTTACAAAGTTATTCCAGTTTCAAGGATGTGACGGCCTTTAGCGGAATTAGTATGCAATACGTGTTGTTCTACTAATTCTTTAATGCGTTTAAGGTCATCATTATTAGCAGGACGTAATTCTACTAGACCTGTGTTTACATAACGTTCATCGCAATCGAGGATGTACGCATAGCCACCGGACATACCTGCTGCGAAGTTACGACCAATTTTGCCAAGTACAAGCACTTCGCCACCAGTCATGTATTCACAACCATGGTCGCCTACACCTTCTACAACAGCTGTGATACCACTGTTACGAACGGCGAAACGTTCACCAGCTACACCATTGATGTAGGATGTACCAGATGTAGCACCATAGAAGGCAACATTACCGATAAGGATGTTTTCATCAGCTTCAAAGATGGATTTCTTAGGTGGATATACAGTGATAGTACCACCGGATAAGCCTTTACCGAGGTAATCATTCGCATCACCTTCAAGTTCTAATGTCATGCCTTTAGGAATGAAAGCACCAAAGGATTGACCAGCAGAGCCTTCAAAGTTCAACTTGATTGTGTTATCTGGCAAGCCGCTTTCACCATAACGACGTGTCACCTCAGAACCAACCAAGGTACCTACAACACGGTTAATGTTGTTGATAGCCAATTTAGCGCGAATTGGTTTTTGGTCCTCAATGGCAGGACGGCACATACGCAAGAGCTTGGACATGTCCAATGTGCGTTCCAATTCGTGATCTTGGTCAATCATGTGCATATGACCTACAGATGCATCAATGTATGGGTGGAACAATACGCGTTTAAGGTCAACGCGAGACAATTTGAAGTTATCGTCTTGAGATTTTTGACGAACAAGGTCGATACGGCCTACAAGTTCAGCTACGGAACGTATACCTAAGCGAGCCATGATTTCACGCAATTCACGAGCGATGAAGATCATCAAGTTTTCTACGTACTCAGGCTTACCTGTGAAACGAGCGCGCAATTTTTCATCTTGTGTAGCTACGCCATAAGGGCATGTGTTGAGATTACATACACGAGCCATTTTACAGCCTACAGCAACGAGTGGCAATGTACCGAAACCGAATAACTCAGCGCCAAGCATAGCCGCAACGGCTACGTCGAAACCAGTCATCAACTTGGAGTCTACTTCCAATTTAACGCGGTCACGCAATCTGTTGAGCATCAATGTTTGATGAGTTTCAGACAAGCCTAATTCCCAAGGCACACCAGCGTGTTTTACAGATGTACGGCCTGCCGCACCTGTACCACCATCGTAACCAGAGATTAAGATATTATCTGCTTTTGCTTTTGCCACACCAGCAGCGATAGTACCAACGCCAGCTTCAGATGTTAATTTAACGGAAATGCGAGCATCTTTGTTAACGCATTTCAAATCGTAAATCAACTCAGCCAAGTCTTCGATGGAGTAAATATCATGATGTGGTGGTGGAGATACGAGCTCTACGCCTGGAGTGGAGTGACGAGCTTTCCCGATTTCAGGGTATACTTTTTACCTGGTAATTGACCACCTTCGCCTGGTTTAGCACCTTGTGCGCATTTAATTTGCAACTCTTTTGCATGAATGAGGTAATTTGCAGTTACACCGAAACGGCCAGATGCAATTTGTTTTACTTCGGAATTCATGCTGTCGCCATTTGGCAATGGTTTGAAACGAGCTACATCTTCGCCGCCCTCACCAGAGTTAGATGTGGAACCAAGACGGTTCATAGCGATAGCAATCGTTTCATGAGCCTCTTTACTGATGGCACCATAACTCATAGCGCCCGCTTTAAAGCGTTTTACGATGGATTCTTCAGGTTCAACCTCTTCGATAGGAATACCGCCGCCCACTGGGTAGTTCAATTCCATCAAGGAACGCAATGTTACATGGTAATCGTTGCGAATCGCTTTAGAGTATTCTTTATATTTTGCGTAATCACCGTTAATAAGGGATTCTTGTAAAAGATCAATTGTTTTAGGATTGAATAAATGTTCTTCCCCATCTTTTACAGGGCCATACCAACCACCCGGTTCAAGCACAGATTCATCGGATTTGAAAGCACGGTCATAACGAGCCAATGCTTCATTAGCAACACCTACAAGACCAATACCGCCAATACGAGTTGGTGTATTTACGAAGAACTTATTAATAAAGTTGGTGTTTAAGCCCAAAGCTTCGAAGATTTGTGCACCATGGTAAGAACGAACTGTGGAAATACCCATTTTGGACATAACCTTCATAATGCCGCCTACAGCTGCTTTAATGTAGTTCTTTTCTGCTTGTTCAGGTGTAATATCACCAAGACGTTTACGAGCTTGTAAATCGCGTACAGTTTCAAGAGCCAAGTAAGGATTGATAGCTGTTACACCATAACCGATCAATGTACAGAAATGATGTACTTCGCGAGGCTCACCAGATTCGAGGATAAGACCAATTTCTGTGCGCAACACTTTTCTAATCAAGTGATTGTGAACAGCTGCTACAGCTAATAATGCTGGAATTGGTGCATGATTTTCATCAACGCCACGGTCGGATAAATCAATACATTTTGCTCTGTACGTGCTGCTTCTTCGGCTTTTTCACATAATTCAGTCAACGCATCACGCAAGCCATCTGCACCCTTAGTTGGGTCGAAGAGGATTGGCAATGTAACAGATTTCATACGACGGCAGTCAAGAGCCTTAATGGACGCTAATTCTTGGTTAGTAAGAATTGGTGTACGCATGGACAACGCATAGGTACCAGCTTTATTAGGATCTGTTAAGTTACCAGAGTTACCAAGCATAACGCGTGTAGATGTAACCATTTCCTCACGAATGGAGTCGATTGGAGGATTTGTTACTTGCGCGAACATTTGCTTGAAGTAGCTGTATAACAATTGTGGTTTATCAGACAAGATAGCAAGTGGAGCATCGGCACCCATTGCACCTACAGGATCTTTACCATCTTTTGCCATAGGTACGATCATACGTACAAGATCTTCTTGAGTATAACCAAAGGCTTGTTGCTTTTGGAACAAATCTTCTACTTTTGGAATATCGCTTTCATCAGCTTGCGTAATTTCAGACAAGTGGATTACGTGCTCTTTTACCCATTCATCATATGGCAATTCAGTAGCAACGCGTTGTTTGATTTCTTCGTCGGAAATAATACGTTGTTCCTCTGTATCGATGAGAAGCATTTTGCCTGGTTCCAAACGACCTTTAGCGCGAATATTTTCAGCATTTTCGTTTACTACACCCACTTCGGACGCCATGATAACGCGATCATCAGTTGTTACATAGTAACGAGCAGGACGCAAACCGTTACGATCAAGTACGCCACCGATAACAGTACCATCAGTGAAGCCCATAGCGGCAGGACCATCCCATGGTTCCATCATGAAGCTATTGAACTCATAGAAGTCATGTTTTTCTTGGCTCATGAGATTATTGCGTTCCCAAGGTTCAGGAATCATCATCATAATCGCATGAGGCAAGGAACGACCTGTCATGTGCAAGAATTCTAAAGTATTGTCGAACATAGCGGAGTCAGAACCGCTGTCATCTACTACAGGGAATACCTTTTTAATATCTGGGAATAATGGAGATTCTGCTTTACCTTCACGAGCATTGATCCAGTTTACGTTACCACGGATTGTGTTGATTTCACCATTATGCACTAAGAAACGGTTAGGATGCGCCCTAGCCCAGCTTGGGAATGTATTCGTACTGAAACGAGAGTGAACCATAGCCAATGCAGATGTAAAGTCAAGGTCACTCAAATCAAGGTAGAAGTCACGCAATTGACCAGGTGTTAACATACCTTTATATACGATTGTTTTAGAGGACAAGGATGCAATATAGAAATCACTAGATAATTCCTTGCTCAATGGAACAATGCGTTTTTCTGCTAATTTACGAATAATATATAATTTACGTTCAAATTCTTTATTATTAGTTACGTCTGGGCCTTTGCCGATGAGGATTTGAATCATCCAAGGACGGATAGCAGCTGCTTCTTTACCAACCTTTGTACCATCTACTGGTACTTCACGCCAGCCAAGAACAACTTGACCCTCTTCACGTACAACCTCTTCGAAAATGCGTTTTTGCTCGTTACGGAGGCTTTCATATTTATGGGCAAATATCATACCTACGCCGTACTCACCAGCTGCAGGCAAGTTGATACCAAGCACTTCGCATTCGCGTTTAAAGAACTCATGTGGAATTTGTACCAAAATACCGGCACCATCCCCTGTGTCCTTATCGGCACCAGCACCACCACGGTGTTCAAGGCGCTCTAAAATACGCAAACCATCATCGATAATATCGTGGGATTTTTTACCTTTAATATTAACGACAAAGCCCATGCCGCACGCATCCTTTTCAAATTGGCTGCTGTACATACCATTAGCTTCTAGTCTAGCTTGATCTAGACGTTGTTGCTCGATTGTGCTCTGATTCATATCCATAACGTGCACTCCTTCATATCACTTGATCATCCCAAGCGCTGCGGCATCGTTCCGTTCGGTCTTGGTGAAAGTATAAACTATAAACTACTTCTAAAGAATCCATTCTGTAGTGATATTATCGGCTGTAATCGTCCATAACCTCATCTAAATTTTAAATTCTATAGAATTTTTGTCTATACATAGTATACTCCTGTCCACTGTGAATTGAAAATATAAAAAAAACATAGTCCATGACTTTAAGTCATAGACTATGCATTTTTATCACTATTGTTTTTGTATACACAAATACACAATTACTACTTCTCACGACCAAAGTCGTCCCCTACTTCACAGTTTACCGTTATAGGCTCGTCCTTACCATAGGGTACAAAGGTGAGTTCTGACGCATGTAAGCATTGACGTGTATAAGGTTTGTTACGTGTGCCATACATAGCGTCGCCAACGATAGGATGTCCGATGTGTTCCATGTGCACACGGATTTGATGTGTTCTGCCGGTTAATAATTTGAACTTCAATAGCGTGTGTTCGCCGTCATGACCAAGAACGGTATATTCCGTTTGAGCCGGTTGACCAAATTCATCGATGACACGGCGATTATCAAATACTGGATCTACACCGATAGGCGCATCGACAATACCATCTGAGTCAATGCGACCTTCTACAAGGCCAGTATAGATGCGATCGATACGACCAGCTTGTAATTCATCAGTGTAATATTGCTGAGCTTCCTTTGTTTTACCAAAGAGAATACAACCAGATGTGTCTCGGTCAAGACGATGTACAGGGCGCACCTTGTGAACTACACCTTTTTTCGCATAATACCCAGCCACATAGTTACTCAATGTACCAGATTTAGTTTGTCCCGCTGGATGAACAAGCATGAATGGAGCCTTATCAACCACCAAGGTATGAGCATCTTCGTAGAGAACTGTAATAGGACCTTTTTCTACATCGACGCCATAGTCCTTATCCTGTGGTAATTCCAAAGTTAATACATCTCCCTTTTTGAGGGAACGCTGGGAATGGGCTACACGGCTATTTACTTTCACCCGTTTCTTGCGGAACATCATTTGAATATCTCGAGAGGATAATGAAAAGCGTTCCTTTACATATTTAGAGACCGTCAATTCTGTCGGTTCTTTCACTGTATACGTTTTCCAGCTCATATTACCACCATTCGTTAATATATGTTTTTTGTTCAGGATAGAGAATATCGAAGAATTCTAGCCATTCCTCATTAGCTGAAAGTTTACCTTCAAAAGCAAGATCACGAGCAGTTAATGTGCCCATTAAAAGTTGGCTCAAAGCACCGACTTCAACAGTAATATCTATGTCCCCATCTAATGTGTCAGATACCTTTTTAACAGATGGTGTCAATGCACCGCCATATTGGACTTCATAGCACCCTTCATTCCACTCACAAAGGCTATCTTTCACACCAAAGGTCATTGTAATAGGCATCATCAAAGCCTCTGGGTTTACAGGAATGGATTCGAAGGCAGCTTTTCACATCCACAATACGGCTCATCATGTACGGCATTGTGGAATGTCCACTTTTACCATCTGGATAGAATCGATAGTACGTATCGTGAAGACCTTCATTCCAGCGAATAGTTGTACCTTGAGAGCGATGATTATAGAAGTAATTCAACAATGCTCGTTGGGCACGACGTGTAGTGTAAACTAATTCAGAAACAGGAATTTCAGGTTGACCTAAGCGATATACCGCATAGCCTTCGATAACACCTTCATCATTGCGCACTACAGCAATATTTCACGCCTTCTGCAAAGAAGCTGCCGAGCAAGCGTTTCCATTCCTTTTCACCGCGCTCGGCATAACCAGAAAGACGGGCTGTATATGTTTTATATACAGGATCAAGCAATGTCCATTGGTCAACGCTATTAAGTAAACCAAAGCTCAAGGATTTATCAGTCATAGGGCGCAAGTCCTCAAGAGACATAGTGTTCACCCATTGATGAGCATAGAGTTCCCAACCATATTGTTGGTAGAATGCAGCCTTGGAAGGCATCAAAATCGTCAATGCTTGACCTCGATTGCGAAGTTCTTCAAGAGAAGCCTTTAACAACGCACCACCTACGCCACCACGACGAGCCGCTGGATGTGTGGCTACGCCAACCATATAGCTTGTAGGCAATACAGCACCACGAACATTGATATTATATTGACGCAAATGAACAGTACTCAACAATTGACCTTGTTCAAGACCAACCATTGTATTTTCTGGTTCATAGCAATTTGTAAAGTAATATTGGAAGAATGGATCTTCCTTTGGTTCAAAGCAGTACGCCCATAGATTTTCCACATGTGGCGTATCTTGAGCTGTTGCAATTCTATATTCCATAAGTATATCCTCGTTATAGTATAAAAACCACGCTCTATCTGTCACATCACCATGATGATACAAAATATAATCAAATAGATAGGCTAACACCTCTATTATAACAAAAATGAGCTATGAAGCACATCGGCTTCATAGCTCAGATTTTTATTTACCGCCTGTTGCATTATCTGCTTCATTAGCATATACTGCGTCATATTTTTCAGCAAAATGATCTGGATTGTAAGATTCTTTTGCTTGGCGAAGACCAGGTAAGCCCATGTCTTCTTCACGGTTGATGAATTCTACTTCGCTAAATTCATGACGAATGAATTCATTATTGATTGCTTGATACAAACCACGGATATCTGGATTTGCTTTTTCAATGTGAATCAACGCCATTTTATCATTCAATAATTCACCGATACTGAAAGCTTCAACGCGGCCAAACAATTTGATGGCGCCACCTTTAAGGCCTAGTGTTTCCCAATTATCGAATAATAAGTTAATAGCAACCAATTCATCTTCGATACCTTCTTCATGATGAGTTTCTACCCAAGATGCTGCTGTTTCGCGGCACAATGGAATGATATCTTCTGTAATTGGCATATATTCATAGTTAGAATATTGCATACGGAATTGGTTCAAATGGTTTTTCTTTTGACGGAACTTCTTACCAGATAAGTTGATAAGATCTTCAGATTTGTAAATGTATTCGTAGTTGTCGCGGTCAGGTGTAAATTCATAACGACCAGGACATAACTCTTCCATACGCTCTTTTTACAACTTTGCTAATACCTTTGAAACGGAATGGCAAATTATTTTCTACGAACCATTCTTTAGCGCGTAACAAACCATCAAGGAACTTTGCATCTTTACCAGCAAACGGAGGCAATAGGAATGGTTCACGTTTACCGCCACCTTGGATATACAATACGCCGTTTTCCTCAGCCCAACGAATACCATACGCATCTTGCCACATAAATAATGTAGTAAAGCAATTATCAGATGCTTCGTAATGATGTTGTTCAAAAATATTTGTCGATTAATGGTTTGTCTCTTAGTTCAAAAACGTTTAAATTCTAAAAATAATAATCCCTCCTATCAAATTCCTCGGTCGAGGTATTTACCATGGGTACCAATAACCACATGGTCGTTCATTATAATTTAACAGATTCACCTAATTCAAAGTTTCCGTCGGTTGTAATTACCTTATCGCCTTCGTTTAGGCCTGAAATAATTGCTACATCATCGTCTTCTGTCATACCGACCTCAACGACACGTACGTCAACCGTATTATTTTTCAGTCAATACATATACGTATTTGCCGTCTTGGTTTTCGCGAACCGCTTTGCTTGGTACAGTGAGCATCTTCGCTTTTATATCTGACTCGATGATGAGCGTATAGAACTCACCAGCCTTGATTAGGCCTTTATCATTGTTGAAAGTAGCTTTCACAAGAACGCTTGGCACATTTTTCTGGCTGAGTCACATCTACATATGTCAATTCACCTGGGTAACTCTTGGTCACCTACCTTGAGGAGTACCTTAATACCCTTTTTAGCATCTGGTGTACCCAGTTTCATCGCCGCATCACGAGGGATGCTGAGGGATGCTACCATTGGTGTAGATTGTTGAATCATCATGAACGGACGATCTGCAATGGCCATTTGACGGTCTTCATTGTAAATAGCCGTTACCGTACCAGCTATAGGCGCTACGATTGTAGATGCTGCCATTTGAGCAGATACTTGAGCAATTTGAGCCTCGATAGCTGCCGTATTAGCACCACCGCCGCCACCGCCAGTTGTTACCGTCGTAGTTTGTGGCTGAGACCGCTCTACAATGCGATCATATTCTTTTTGAGTAATCATGCCCGCTTCGCGCATCTTTCTGAGCTTGCGCCAATTGACCACTATCTACAGACGCTGCCGTCGTAGTTGTCACAGACGTCGCATAGGACTGAGCTGAGGCTTGTGCTAACTGACCTTGTAAGGATGCTAGCTGTTGCTGTAAAGCCGATGTATCTACAGTGGCCAAGACTTGGCCTTGTTGTACCTGGTCGCCTACTTTCACAGCATATGCAACCTGCCCTGTTAACGTCGGCGTTACCGTCGCCTTATTAAGAGCGGTTACATTAGCATCATTATGGATCTGTAGCGGCATATCCTTGTATGTTACATCAGCAACGGATACCGTCTTTGTACCGCAACCAGCAATGGCTAAGGCCATCATCACAACACCAAGCATAGCAACTACAGAATAAATTCGTTTTAATTTCATTCTGTCACTTCCTGTCATATTGATTTTTATCAATACCTTAGTATATCATAAAATCAATTAGAATTGTATGAAAGCTAATTCCTTTAATTTATGGATATAACGGAGGTTCTTATGGAAGAACGGATGGACTTTAGAATATTAAATAACGGCAGCTTCATTCCCTCTATCGGTTATGGTACCTACAAGACAGGTAGCGAAGGGGAAACAGAACAAGCCGTAACTAATGCATTAAACGTAGGTTATCGATTACTTGATACAGCCGCCTACTACGGAAACGAAGAAGCCGTTGGCAGAGGCATCAAAGCATCTGGTGTTAAACGTACTGACATCGTTATTACCACAAAAATTTGGCATACCGACGCGGGATACGATAATACGATGCGTGCTGTTGAAAGCTCCTTAAAAAAATTAGACACTAATTATATCGACATCATGCTCGTACATCAACCACTTGGCGACTATTATGGTTCTTGGCGCGCCATGGAAGAGTTATACGATCAAAACGTATTGCGTGGGTTAGGTCTATCTAACTTTTACGAAGATCGCTTAATCGACTTGCTATATCACTGCAATGTAAAACCTGTGGTGAACCAAATCGAGTGCCACCCATTCAACCAACGTCAATCCTTATTACAATTAATGCGTAAACATCAAGTAGTAGGCATGGCATGGTCTCCATTTACTCGTGATCGCCAACCAATTTTCGACCACCCAATCATTAAAAGCTTGGCCGAAAAATACGGCGTGTCTAAACACCAAATCATCTTGCGTTGGCACATCCAACGTGGCATCATTCCATTGCCAAAGGCAAATAACGTAAGCCATATGGAAGCTAACTTTGATGTATTCGACTTCAAGCTTACTAACATCGACATGGACGTTATGGAATTATTAGATCAACAAGACTTCTTGGAAGATCACCATACAGCGCCAGGTCTTGAACGACTTTTACAATTAAAATAGATACTAACTCCTATTTGGGTAGCATGAAAAATACCACTTATATCATCTACAGTAAATAAAACAATATGAAAAAGCACTTATATTAGTAGATATAAGTGGTTTTATTTCTATTTTAGGTACATTAAATACGGCTTGAATAAGTATCATATACACTACAGTGCCTGCCCCAATAGACATGAACATATTTCGCTTCCATAGGTGCATGCCAACGGTTACTAATAAAGCAATAAGTTCTGGAATGCCATAAGGATAGGAAAGCACTATTGTATCTTTAAAGGTATATACAACAAGCATACCCATAACAGCTGCAGGCAATGCTTTACCTAAATACTGTACAAAATCTGGTGCCTTTTTACCTGGTGTAAATACGAGGAAGGCACCAAAACGAGTGAGTAATGTACCGGCCACAACAATAGCAACGGTCATGACCATTTCTGTACTAGTCAAGATGCACACCTCCCCACTTATACGCAATATAGCAGGCTACTAGCATACAGCTCATAGATAAAAGCATAAAGAGCGATTTGCCTACCAATAAGAGCATAACTATAGCCATAGCTGCACCAGCAACGCCAAAGGCTCTAATCTTATTATTTTTTGCGTTGAGCAGCATTTCAAGAAATACCACTATGAACAGACCTGGTAATACAAAATCGATGCCCCGTAAATCTACGGTAGCCAAGAGATTGCCAAACAGACCGCCTACAAAGGTACTCAATACCCAGAACACATAGTTGAGCCAAGACACGTGGAAGTAAAACCACTTTTCATCCACATCATCCGGTAACTTAGTAGCCATATTGATGGCAAAACTTTCATCACACATCCAGGCAACTGTAGGAAACCATTTCCAGCCCATATGTACATATCGTTGTAGTGCAGATAATCCATAAAAGAAATGGCGTCCATTAACGAACATGGTCAGTATAAACGCATTAATCGGATCAAATCCGGCCATCAACATACCAATCGTCACAAACTCCATGGAGCCTGCAAAAATAGTAGCTGCTAAAACTGGCGCCGTCCACCAAGGGAACCCTTGGCTCGTTGCATATAAACCAAATCCTAAACCTATGAAAAAGAAGCTAACGCCCATAGGAACCATAATAGGAAATGCAAAGGAAAATGCACTTCGATGTTTTATTTCATTCATAGGGCTCGCCTCCTTTCCACATCACATACATTTAAAGTGTTAATGTTATTTATTATAAAGCACGCGTTAAAATTTCGCGAGCTACTTCTGGCGTTACATCACCTTTTTCACCAAGTCGTGTCATACCATGGTCTTCTAATTGTTTCACAATTTTATCAACTGCTTCAGCGCCAAGACCATAATCTTTCAAATGAGTAGATACGCCAAGGGACTCGAAGAATTCACGAGTTTTGGCGATAGCCTTATCCGCTTTTTCCTTTTTTGTACCTTCTGTAATATGCCATACACGTGTAGCATATTGTGCCAATTTTATCAAGCTTGTCGGCTTTTTTCACTTCTAACAATGCAGGCAATACGATAGCTAATGTAATGCCATGGTCAAGATGGTACGCCGCAGTTAACTCATGACCGATAAGATGTGTCGCCCAGTCTTGTGGCACACCTGCACCAATCAAGCCGTTTAATGCCAAGGTAGAAGCCCACACGTGGTTAGCACGAATATCGTAGTTTTCTGGGTTCTCTACTGTTTCTTTGCCGATTTCAATCATAGTTTTCAAAATGCCTTCACTGAAACGATCTTGAATACGGCCGTCTACAGGATATGTTAAATATTGCTCTGTGGTATGCACGAATGTATCGATAACACCGTTCTTAACTTGTTTTTCTGGCAATGTGAAAGTCAATGTTGGATCGAGCATGGAGAACTTAGGGAATACTAAGCTACTGAACACAGGGAACTTACCATCACCATAGGTAATAACAGCGCCATTGTTCATTTCGGAACCTGTGGCAGGCAGTGTCATAACTGTACCAAATGGTAATGGATTTGGTACCATTTCTACCGGAACCTCTGGCACACCAGCTTTCATAACATCAATAACAGGGCCATCATAGGTAGCCCCCATAACGATGAGTTTTGTAGCGTCTACTACGGAACCACCACCTACTGCGAGGACGAAATCTACGCCATGTTCTTTAATGAAAGCAACGGCACGTTCACAAGTTTCAAGGGATGGGTTTGGCTCAATACCGCCAATCTGCTCTACCTTGCGGTTGCCAAGAGCTTTAACAATGCGGTCAATAAGACCACTGCGCACTGCAGATCCACCGCCGTAAGTAATGAGCACCTTTGCCTCCTTTGGCACCAATGCATCTAATTCATCTAAACGATCTTTTACCAAATACGATATAGTGTTGGATTATAAAAAAATCAAAGTTAAACATAGTGACCTCCTAAGTATTATCATTATATACCTACCAGTTTTAATTGTATAAAAACTTTTATCTCTATTATACCATGTTTTCGATTTTTTTAGATATATCTAGATGACGCTACTTTCAATTACTAATAACTCACTTTTACAATCATCCTGAAAAGCCATAGTTTTAATCTATAGCTAACCGATATCTTTTGCTCTATATACAAAATCCCATTTACATGATAGGATATATACATTATATGTATAAGTAGAAAGGGATGTTCACATGAAATTAAAAAAATTTATTGCCCCTCTTCTCGTTGGCGTTCTAGCATTCGCCATCGCAGGTTGCGGCACAGATACAAATCAATCTAGCCAAGCACCAAAAGAAATTAAAATCGGTGCTACTGCAGGTCCTCACGCTCAAGTAGCTGAAGCAGTTGCAAAAGAAGCTAAAAAACAAGGTATCGACCTTAAAGTTGTAGAGTTCTCCGATTATGTAACACCAGATAAAGCTCTTGCTGATGGCGACATTCAATTGAATGCGTACCAACACGTGCCATTTATGGAAAACTTTAACAAACAAAATGGTTCCAACTTAGTAGCAATCGGTAAAACCCTTTTAGTGCGTATGGGATTATATAGTAATAGTGTACATAGCGTACAAGATGTACCTGAAGGCGCTACGGTTTCTATTCCAAATGACCCTACTAATGGTGGTCGTGCATTAGTATTATTAGCTAAAGCTGGATTAATTACGTTAAAAGATGGTGTCGGCTTCAAAGCAACTGTTGCAGATATCACATCTAACCCGAAAAATATAAAGATTCAAGAATTAGAAGCAGCTCAATTACCTCGTAGTCTAGATGATGTAACAATTGCAGTTATTCCAATGAATTATGTACAAAGTGCTGGCCTTAGTGTAGAAAAACAAGGCTTCTTCTTCGAATCAAAAGATGAACCACTAACAGTCATCGTACTTGCGGTACGTAGTGAAGACAAAGACAACGAAACTTACAAAAAAATTGCAGACATTTACAAATCTGATGCAATTAAACAATTCATCAACGATACTTTCAAAGGTAGCATTACATCTGCAAACTAACCAAAAGACCGACCTCAATACGAGGCCGGTCTTTTTGATAAACAATCTTTTATAGATCTATAAATACGACTATCACCATAACAAATGTAGTAACTACAGCAAAATATGTATAATGCCAAAAAGCGATACCCTAACTGTTTAGAGTATCGCTTTTATTTTATTCTTTAGTATCAATCACTATTATTAGTAATCAATCACTACTATTCTTCAGTATCGAATGTTACGTCCAATGGTTGGCGTTCCACGATGTTACGGTAACGAACCTTTGGATAGCCCATCAAGATACCACCAGCAATGATTTTATCCTCTGGTACACCTAATAGTTCCAATAGTGGTTTATACTCTGCTTCGCCTGCATGTTCAAAGAAGCCAGCCCAACAAGTGCCTAAACCTAATGTTGGTGCATACAACTCTGCATAAGACAAGCAGGAATGCCCGCTATCGTGAGTACGGTGAATATCTTTTTAGAACCGATGGCCACTACTAACGCAGGCGCATCGCGCAAGATGTATTCCTTACCCTTATCGACCTCAGCTTGTGCTGCACGAGCATAAAGACGCATAATCGGCACAGTTTTCGCAGCCAAATGCATCCACTCAAGAACGAGATCTGCAATGCGACGCAACTTTTGTTTGTCCCGAATAACAATATAGGAAATACCTTGTGTATTTGTTGCTGTTGGAGCCATTCTTGCAACGTTTAAGACCTTGCGAATAAGCTCAGCAGGAACTGGTTTATTTTGATAATTACGAATAGAGCGACGGCTGCGCAAGAATAACTCAGCTTGCTCTGGCGTTAATTTTTGTTCTTTTGTGATATCGATTTGCTCTTTACGTGGGGTCATATCACTATCAAGAGCAAGCGTTGGGCATACGGAAATACAATGCCCACAGGAGATACAACCTCCCTTGCCAGTTACAGGCCCATTTTCGGACATCACTAGCAAGCCTGTTGGACAGTCAGCTACGCAAAGGCCGCATCGTGTACAGACTTCTGTATTGACGGTAAATAACATCTGATAAATCCTCCAAACACTACTATAAAGCCTATTATAACACAATCAATCAAGGGTTATCTAGGCAACATATGCTTTTCAAGGTTATTCTCCCTATTTTGATGGGGCCCCATTTCAGTTCTACAACCTAGTTAAAAAAGTACAAATATACTTGCTTGCTCCGTTCTTCGCAAAGTCGCTACACAAGTATATTTGTACTTTTTTATAACTATATTTATAAAGGCGTCCCATCAAAATAGAACTACACACTTTAAACACATAACACCTAGATAACCCGATTGATTTATATAAAAAGGCTTTAGAGTAATGGCGCCACGCCCTCCATCTGGAAGAAGCTAGCCTGCCGCTAGGCTTTATAGTAGTGGTGCCTTCCCTCATCACATAAAAGCATATGAGTAAAGATCAGCTGCAGCTTGTGATGGGACTAGTTTATAGCAGACGCTCAAATAATAAAAAGAGGTCCCTATGCAGCGACTTTGCGAAGAACGGAGCAAAGAGGGACCTCTTTTTATTATTTATTGAGTTGTCGCAATCTAACGGGGCCCCATCACAAGTGGAGAAGAGCCTTACTCAAATGCTTTTATAAGTTCCATGTATTCCGCTTTGTGTGTCATTCTCCAGGATCCAAAGTCTGGTTCTGGGGATTGGTTTAGGATGTTTGCCAAGGCTTCCAAGAATTCTGGGATTTTTGTGGCTACGATATTACCTGCCATTTTACCGAAGTTTTCGGAGCCCATGTGTTCGGAACCACCGTCTACGAGGATAAAGGCTACGGTAGGTTTCTTGTCTACTAATTTTACAGCTCCGTGGAAACCAATTTCACCGATTTGGTGTGTACCACAGGAGTGTGGACAGCCCGAGATGTGTAAACGAGGGAGTTTACTTGTATCTACACCTTTTTCTTCAAGGTGTGCAAAGATATCTTTCAATAGGCCATTGGAGTCTTGCATACCAATTTGACATACTGTGGAGCCTACGCAGGATACAGAACGACGGAAATCATTTTCCGCACTGTCGTCTGTTAACTCTGCGATTTTACGAGCCTCATCAGCAGTAAGGTTGATGAAGAACAATGCTTGGTCTGGCGCAATACGCGCTTCTACTTGATCAAGTGTTACAGCATAATCAAGAGCAGCCAATAGGTGTTCTACATTAGCATCGCCACCTGCCGGATGGTATTCTACGTAGTATAAACCTTCTTGTTTTTGACGGTGAATACGATCGTTTTCCACAGACTTATCACGCTTACCAGTTTTTGTAATTTCATAAGCATAGTCAGCTGGATTAATGGTTAATTGTTCCACTTCTTTCACCATCGCCAATGTTTCTTCATAGGTCTTGATGAAAGCTTCAGCTCCACCCATTTCCGCAGGCATATAGCGAGTACGAGCCTTGCCACGGTTTTTGAAATTTCCATGGTTAGCAAAGACCATAAGCATAGCTTTCACATGGTATAAAACATCCTCAGGCGCCACATCGTGCGCTACAGGAATACCAATACGAGGATTTGGGCCAATACCACCACAAGCGTATACATCAAAGGTATTGTGTTTCGTTAAATTGAAACCAAGGTCCTTGAACGTAGCATGCGGCGTACTATCAAAGCCATTATCGATGCCCATTTTAAATTTGCGAGGGATTTTGATGTAGAACATTTGCTCTAGAAGGAACTCGCTAATAGCCGTTGCATATGGCGTAATATCTAACGTTTCACGAGGATCAATACCGCGCAAATACTAGCTACCACATTAGGGTTATCCCCACCAGCACCGCGGTTATAGATACCGTGCTCATAACATTCTTTATAGAGATTTAAAATTGTATCACCATCGAGGCCATGCATTTGCAAACATTGACCGGTAGTGAAATGTACGTGCTGCAAATTATATTTGCGAATAGAGTCCGCTAAAAACTGCATGTGCTCGCGTGTCATGCGCCCACCGTTGAAGCGCCAACGGCTCATACCAGAGTTAGCACCACGCTCAGCATAACTACCATAGGCACCGGATTGCCCTTTATAGTCTGCAATAGACATTTCTTTCTTATAGAACTTATGCGTCATATCTTCAAACTTTGGATAATCTGCAATTAATCGATCTTTCAACTCTTGTGTAATCATATTAGTACCCTCTTGGCTTATATTTATTAAGCATAATACAGAACTTTCATAGGCTAGTATACCATACACGCATACGTATGTTAGTAGTCAAGCTCACAATTTTAATATCAATTACAAATAATATGCTTTACAATCTGTAATAATAATTACTTTTAATAAGAGCTAAATCAGCATGGAGTAGATTTTAAAATCAGAACCACCCGTAAAACGGGTGGTTTGCTCACGGGCTATAAGCCCGTAGTACTAGGCCAGCGTCTAAAGGCGCTGGCTTTCACTACGTTCAAGCCGCATAGCCATTGACTCGTAACGTTCCCCTTAAAGGGGATATGTATTACTTGCTACCCTTAAAAGGGTCCTCATATTCTTTTACACTAAGTTTATCTTTCATTTGGTCATGTAACTCTTGCTCACGTATATATTTCTTTACTGTAGCCTCATTTAAACCTACTGTACTAACATAATAGCCCTCGGACCAAAAGTGTCTATTTCCAAATTTATACTTTAAGTTTGCGTGTTTATCGAACATCATTAGTGCACTTTTCCCTTTTAAGTATCCCATAAAAGATGATACTGATATTTTAGGTGGGATTAATACTAGCATATGCACATGATCAGCCATAAGCTCCCCCTCTATAATCTTGACGCCCTTATATTCACATAAACGTCTCAATATTTCACGTAAACTATTTCTGTATTGATTATATATAACTTTACGTCTATACTTAGGTGTAAATACTATGTGATATTTGCATAACCATTTTGTGTGCGCAAGGCTCTGTGTCTTTGTCGCCATATAAATCACCTTTCTTTTGCATATAATGCGGCTTGAACACCTACATTATACTTAAGCAAGGTGATTTTTTTGTATAACTTTCGTTGCCGCACCCGCATAGCGGGTGGTTTAATGATTCGCGACTACGTCGCGAACCAGTCTAAAGACAATAATAAAAAAGAACAGTCCGAAGACTGTTCTTTTAATTTAGTTTTAATGTGAAACTAACCATTCTTTCAAGTCAATTTCTAAGGTCTAAGATTAAACACGACCTTCATTAGGGTTGTTATAGGCGTCTTTATCGATAGTGCCCATAATTTTATCTACTACGAGAGCATTTGTTAAGGAACCAGATACGTTCAAGCATGTACGGCCCATGTCGATCAATGGATCGATAGCAAGAATTGGGCTGATGGATGTGAAGTACGCACCAAGACCTGTACCACTAAGGGATACGGATGCAGCCATTGTAGCTGTACCAGGAACACCTGCAATACCAACGGAACCGATAGCGATAACGATAACGCTCATGATGTACATAGTCAAATCAAATGGGATACCCGCTACATTAGAGATATACACAACAACGAGTGCTGGGAATACGCCGGCACAACCTTGCATGCCTGCAGTAGTACCGAAGGACGCTACTGTATTTGCTGTTGTAGCATTTACGCCAAGACGTTTTGTCAAAGTTTCAACAGTTAATGGCAATACGCCCATAGAAGAACGGGATGTGAAAGCTAACAAGAGTGGAGCTTTTGCTTTTTTGAAGTATGTAATTGGGTTGTAACCGAAGCTAGCAATCAAGATAGCTTGAACAACGAACATAATCAAAAGACCAACGTAAAGCAATACTACGAATAAGCCCATATCTAAGATAGCTTGCAAACCACGTGTTGCTAATGTAGATGCCAATAAAGCAACTACGCCGTAAGGCATAAGACCGATAATGAAGTCTGCAACCCAGGAGATTAATTGGTGAAGCTCATCAAATAGCTTAGTAAAGATTTCCATGCTATTTGTGCCTGTTTTCTTCAACAAACGAGCAACACTACCCAAGATGATTGCAAATACTACGATACCGATAACATTTGTTTCAGCTGCAGCTTGAATTGGATTACTTGGAATCAATGCACGGAATGTATCAACCATCGGTTTAATTTCACGAATCTTTTTACCAGATTCAACGATATCAAAGCCTTGACCTAAGCCGAAAGCATTACCCAAGATAAGGCCAACGATAGCAGCAACAGCTACCATGCCAAGATTTGTAGAAACCATGGCAACCACTAATTTCTTAAGGTTCGCACCTGCTTCCATGTGCAAGATAACATGTACAATGGAGATAAATACAATAGGAATAACAAGCATGCGGATCAAATCAATAAAGCCGCCACCCACAAGGGAGAACCACTTAGTACTTTCCTTGATGTAAACCACTTTAGAAGGATCATCTGGGAAGCCTGCAATAATTTGAATAGCAATACCAAGTACGGCACCAACAATAGTACCAATAATAACGAGATTACCAAAGGATGTACCCTTGCGTTGCAAAGCATAAATACCGATTAACGCGAGCACAAACACTGCGATAATACCAATACTTAATGGATTGCTTAACATGAGGTAATCTGTAAAGAATGGAATATTCATAATACACCTCTTTTAATTCATATCACAATAATAGGTTATGAACTCAGTATATCATATATCGAAAAATTTACAAGTAAAATAATTTAAATTATATAAGTTTTTCTATGCGGATTCTGCAAGTTTTATAAATATGTTAATCTCCATTGATATACCGATACCTCTGCCATTTTCAGATGCCCTATATCATAATAGAAAGTTAGACATATAAAAAGGTGACCTTCCATAGGAAGATCACCTTTAAATATATTTAGTTATAACACTACCTAGTTATAGGATTATCTGTTAACTAAAACGTAAGTTACTTGGATAGGACCATGAGCACCATCTACAGTAACCAACTCAATATCAGCTGTACGGGATGGCCCAGAAATCAAGCAGATATTTGTAGGGAAGTTGGATGGATCGTTGTGATAACGTTCAGCCAAATGTTCCATTGTTTGAGTCATACGCGGGTTAATTGTATCAGTGTACAATACAGCGATATGTGTAGTAGGCAACAAGCTGATAGCACGGCCAGATTCTTCACCAGACGCTTGTACTACAGTAGCAGTTTCAGCAATACCGCAGTATGGGAATGTAATACCGATATCTGCATTGGCAGTATTAGAAATACATTCTTCACGGCCTTTAGCTGGATCCCATTGGAAGTATGTACGAGTGCCGCCATTATTAGCTGCATCTTGTTCGAATAATTCTTTTAATTTATATTCTTCTACTTCTGGAACACTTGGGAATACAACTTTACCGTTACCCCAGTCTTCGATAGCTGCCAAAATTGTTTCACCTAATTTATCAGGTGTAGTTTCAACGAATTTTGTACCAACACGTTGACATTGTTCCTTAAACATTGTCAAAATTTGATCTTTATTCAAATCTTTGAACATAGTTTCTTGAGGACCATGGCTGTAATCAAAACCCTCTACGAATGCAGGGCACATTTCTTGATCACGGCCTAATGCACGAGATAAACGTGCAATAAATTGTTTACGTTTAGCTTCATCCATTATTTTTTCTCCTTCTTCTTGTTCTTTTCATGTTCAGCATATAAGTCACGGAATTTTTTGAACTTCAATGTACCCATTTCTTTGGATTTAGTCCAGCCGTTCATAACTGGAACAGCTTGAGTCCATGTAGGCATATTGCCTTCTTTGTTACTAATCAAGTTCATACCGATAGCGCCAGCTTTTGTGCCAAGGTCGAATAATGTGGAGTTACCAAACATCTTAGCTGCTGCAGTAAAGATTGCTTCTTCTGCTTTTGGACGAGTTTTTTCGATGTCAGCCATAATATGACGGTGTTCCATCAATAATTCATGCAATGGAATAGCTACTGGACAGTTTTCTGTACATGCACCGCACAATGTAGACGCATATGGAAGATCGCCTGCTACTTCGTAACCTTTGAACAATGGAGTCAATACAGCACCCATTGGACCTGGATATACGGAGCCATAACCGTGACCAGAGATGTGACGGTATACAGGACAAATATTCATACATGCACCACAACGGATACAACGTAACATTTCTTGGAATGTACCACCTAAGATACCGGAACGACCGTTATCGATAATGATGATATGAGTTTCTTCAGGACCGTCTGCTTCACCAGCACGACCAGGGCCAGTCATCATGGAGAAGTAGTTGGAAATTTTAGAACCTACTGCAGAGCGGTTCAACATTTCCATCATAACGTCAAGAGCTTTGAAGTCAGGAACGATACGTTCTGTACCTAAGAAAATCAATTGAGTCTTAGGAATGGAGCTAGACATACGACCGTTACCTTCGTTGGAAACGATAGTACAAGTACCGGATGCAGCTACCGCAAAGTTACAACCATTAACACCTACGTCAGCTTTCAAGAAGCGCTCACGTACATAACCACGTACGAAGTGTGTCATTTCAGTAGGGTTTTCAGTGCCTGTATAACCTAATTTTTCTGCGAAAATTTCGCGGATTTTGTTACGTTCAAAGTGAAGGCCTGGTACTACGATGTGAGATGGTGGGCTCACTGCTGTTTGCAAAATGAATTCAGCCAAGTCAGTTTCGTTTACTTCGATACCAGCTTCTTCAAGAACTTCGTTCAAACCAATTTCTTCAGTTAAGATAGTTTTGGATTTAACGATCATTTTAGCTTCGCGTTCACGAAGGATATCTAAAGCGATTTGAGTCGCTTCTTTATCGTCGAATGCAAAGTGAACTTTAGAACCAGCTTTTTCAGCGTTTTCAGCGAATTGGTTTACATAGTAATCCAAATTGTTAAGAACGTGATCACGAAGTTTAGCTGCTTCTGCGCGGAAATCTAACCATTCAGGAACGTCCGCAACTACTGTATTACGTTTATCATAAAACACGTCTTGTGCTTTTTTAATAGCTGCAACTTTGAAATCGTCAGCCAAACATTCTTTTATACGTGTCTTATAGGGGCGATTGTCATATATAAGTGCCATGTCGTCTCCTCCTTAACGGCAGTTTAAGATTTCAGCAATATGCATTACTTTGATACGGCGATCGATTTCGCCTTCTTTATGAAGACGGTCAAGCATACCAGCGATGTTCATTAAGCACGCTTGGTCAGAACCGGAAATAACGTTAGCACCTGTGCCAGCAATTTCCAAAGCTTTTTCGCGTGTCATAACTTCACTAATTTCTGGGTTTCTTAACGGAGAATGTACCGCCGAAACCACAGCAACGATCTGCACGTGGTAATTCAATCAAGTTGATATCTTTAACATTTCTAAGGAGTTTGAATGGAGGCTCTTTAATGCCCATCAAACGAGTTACGTGGCAAGATGTATGGTATGTAACGGATTCGTTGAAAAGCGTGCGCCCAACGTCCTCTACACCCTAATACATCAGTAATGAAATTCAGTGAATTCATAAATTTTGCCGCTCAATTTTTCTGCACGAGCCAACCACTCAGGTTGATCTTTCAAGAAGTGATGATATTCATCGCGGATTGCAAATGCGCAAGAGCCGGACATGCTGACTACATATTCAGCGTTTTCAAAGCATTCGATTGTATTCTTAATTGCATCCATAGCTGCGTCGTTGTAACCAGAGTTAGTGAACATTTGGCCACAACATACTTGTTTCTTAGGCACTACGAGCTCGCAACCTAATCTTTCAAGTACTTCTACACCAGCCATGCCTACATGTGGGTAGAACATGTCAATCAAACACTGTTGGAAAAGATGAATTTTCATATTATCGTCCTCGTCTTTTCTAGTACTTAACCTAATAAAAAATTTTGATATGTATGTGTTATGGCAAGAATTCTAGTGAAAGTTTTTCAATAATTTTCTGCCCGAAACATTACTTATGCTTTCAAATAAATATTCAAAAGCTTTATCGATATAATTATAAATTAATCATATAGAAAATGTCCAAAGGATTGCTATATTAGTATGTACCCTTTTATTTCTCATATCGTTATGACTTTTTGTAATAATAAACATTGCATTTTATCACATATACCTACTTATTTATAAATGATTCTTGTGAAAGTCCACGTAAAACTCTAGATTTTGGGAATGTTTATCATTTTGTATTCTTCAATGGTTCTCTTATCGTTATTTTACCTATAATTCATTGAATATTTATATAAACAGGCTTTGAAATTTCAAATTCATGTAATTTTTTTATCCTCATATATTACATTTTCTTATAGTAGTGTATAAATTTAAAAAAAGTGTTATAATTTATTTTATATAAGTATAGTTTGAAAGGAGCCTTTTCAATGAAACTAAATAAATTATCTTTATCCTTGGCAATTACATTGGCCCTCGGTTCCACATTCGGCATGGCTCACGCCGAAACAACTGCGGCGCACGCAAAAGCCGAAGTATCTAATGTTGCTACAAAAACTGATACTGCAGCTAAAACTGATGTTAAACGTGTAGATACATCTGTAAAAAATGACGCTAAACGCGTAGATACTTCCGTAAAAAATGATGCTAAACGCGTTGATACATCTGTTAAAAATGACGCTAAACGCGTTGATACATCCGTAAAAAATGATGCTAAACATGGCACTACAGTTGTAAAACATGATGCAAAACATGCTAATACATCCGCTAAAGCCGATGCTAAGCGTGTAGATACATCTGTGAAAAACGATGCAAAACGTGTTGACACTTCTGTAAAAAATGACGCTAAACGCGTTGATACATCTGTTAAAAATGATGTAAAAGAAGATGCTGCTAAGGTAGAAGGTAAAAAAGCTGTAAAAGCTAAAGAAAACTTACCTGCTGGCGTTTACCCTGACACAAAAGATAACTGGGCTCGCGATGCTATCCAAGCAATGACACAAGCTGGTTACCTTTCTGGTTATGCTGATAACACATTCAAACCTAGTGCACAAATCACTCGTGAACAAGCTGCTGCTATTTATGGTAAAGTATTACAACATAACTTAAACGAACAAGAATTAGCTGATATCGTAACAAAAGAATCTTCTACATCCTACTCTGACGTAGAAGCAGATCGTTGGTCCAGCTCTGCTATCAAATTAGTAAGTGCTGCAGGCGTAATGGAAGGCACATCTAAAACAGCTTTCACACCTAGCAAAACTATGGACCGCGAACAATTCGTAGCATCCGCAGCAAGCTTAGCTAAAGTTAAACCTTTCTACACCTGTAAAAACAGAAAAGGTTACTTTCAAAGACGAAGCTAGCATTTCCTCTACTTACTTGGCAGATATTCAATACATGGCACAACGTGGCATTGTAGCATCTGGGGCAACAGAAAACTTTAACCCTAAACAACCTGTAACAAGAGCACAAGCGGCAACAATCTTGAACCGCATGCTTAACGGTGCTGGTCTTGCAACACCAAAACATACTGCAACTGAAGCTAAAAGCTGAAACAGCTGTAAAAGAAGATGTAAAAAAAGCTGATACAGCAGCAGAAAAAGATGCATCCAAAGTAAGCAAAGATGCTAAAAAAAGATGTAGCTAAAGCTGACAAAGCCGCAAAAGCTGATGCAAAAAAAGTTGAAAAAGACGTAAAAGGGCAATAAAAATGCTGCAGTAGCTCAAAAAACTGAACCTACTCGCACAGTTCGCCCTGTTCGTCGCAGTACTTTAAAAGCACTTGATCAAAAACAACAAGCTGCTTTAGAAGATAAAGTATTCAATGAATTGAATAAAACATATAAAACAGAAGATGCGTTCCAAGATTATGGTGTAATGTACTGGCGCGACAATCAATTGCACGTAGCATTGAAAACAGATAGCGATATCTCCACAGTAAAAGCTAACCTTGCTGCACGTGGTGATTCTACTGTAAACAACTATGTTGTAGTTGAACCATCCCAATACAGCCAAACAGAATATGATGCAATCGATGCGAAACTTCCGCAACTACTACAACAAAAATGAAAAAGCTGGTACAATCCTAGCTACATTCCCTGATGTAGAAAACAACCAACTTTATGCTGTTGTAACAACTGCATCTAAAGAAACTCAACAAGGAATGTCTAAATTATTCGGTTCCAAAGTAAAAATGACAGTTAAACGCTAATAGGCGTTCACTCAACTAGCCAAGGCAGCGTATACGTTTAGTATTACGCTGCTTTGTTTATATCACTATGCATGCCCTATTATTCGCTATATAATGGATATAGATTTTTATTGTTGGTGAAAGTTTATATTCTATCGGCTATAGAACATTAGCCGTTTACCATAATTAGGAAGGATTTTTTTATGTACAAGAATACCCCTTATGCATTACGTGCCCTCGTTTCTAGGCACACTATTAGCTACAACAGGCCTTTGGCTTTTGCTGTCTGCTAATACTACAACTCAGGCTCCTGCAGCTAGCAGCATCCACAAAAGCTGAAGCGTCTACAGTAGTCAATACAAAAGCAATTACACCAAAAACAGATGCTTCTAACGTAGAAGCAACTAAAGTAGAGTCTCCTAAATTTGATGCTGCTAAAGCTGCCACACCTATGGTTGTAAATACATCTATTGGTACGCCTCAAGATATTCAAAAAATCCGTGCCCACATCTTCTCCGATGTACCTAGCGATTTCTGGGCTGCCAACTCTATCAGTACTGTAACGAAAAGCAAATCTTATGAAAGGTTATTCTGACGGTACATTCCGACCTAATCAACCTATGACTCGTGAAGAAGTAGCTGCCCTCTTCAACAACATCACAGATGATGGTACAGCAGCCTTCTTATCTAGCAAATTTAAAGATATTACATCCGATCGTTGGTCTGCTCTCGCTATCGAATCTGTAGCGCGCAAAAATATCATCAGCGGTTATGGCGATAACACATATAAACCTGAAAAATATATGTCTCGTCAAGAATTTGCTGTAGTAGCAGACAACTACATTCACTACTTAGGATACACAACAGAAGATCCAACAGCACTTGATAATATTGCTTATGGAGACCAAAAATTCGTAGCTCCTTGGGCTCAAGATGCAGTTCGTGAACTTGCATACCTTGGCTTCACAAACTACGCTCCTGGCACATTATTTAACCCTGAAAAATATGTAACTCGTGCTGAAGCAGCTGAAATTGCGTATCGCATGACGCAAACAGAACAAGCTCTTGCGTTCCACAATACATTGTTCAAGCAACAAGTAGAAAATAAAACAGCTACTATTATCGACAAAACATTAGGCTATGGCAACGACTTCACAAAATTCCGTCAAGACGGTGCCCTCTTCTGGGATGGCGGCAAGTTACATGCTTCTTTGACAGATAAGAAAAAAGCAGAGGCTGTTGCTCATGCAATCGCTGAAACGCAAGATCCTCAACTTGAAAGTGCCCTTGTTGTATCTCAAGGCAAATTAAATCAAGCGCAACTTGAAGATTACCAATCTGACGCTATTGATTTATACAAAGCAAAAGAGCCAAAAGGTAACATCATCTCCATCCGTCCTAACGACGACACAAGCGCTCTTATCATTACAGCTGACTCCGTTCAAAAAGGACACTGTAAAAAGCTTTCAAAAAGAAATTCAAAAAAACAATGTAGTAGTTCAATTACCTCAACCTGAGACAGTAAAACCGGATGCAGCTATCCAATTCCCATTGCCTCCACGCGTAAACTACTGACACAACAAATAAATAATTAAATAATCGCAACGATAAAAAAAGCCGTGTACCTACACGGCTTTTTGTTTTACCCTCATTCCAATATCTTATAAGCAAATTAGTAAAGCTTTATAGGATAATCCTCATTCAAATCTAAATAGTAATCTCCCTTTATATTTTAATTGCTATAATACAAAAAAGAACCGCCCCCGAAGGAGCGGTTCTTCTCACAATTAAACAGCTGTTACTATACACACATAATCGAATTCACACAGTTCGATTATTTTTTTGTTACATCATTTTGGCGGTCACGTAAGTTACCAACTGGTACATATACGGTACCTGCACTGTGGATTGTATCCACGTCTTGTTGTAAAACCATTACAACAGAATAATCATCAGTTGTGTAGAATTCAGTAGGCATTTTATCGATGTTTACTTCGCCGCCTAATTGATTTTTCACATCTTGATTATTGTCGATAGCGTTCACTAATTCTTTTTTATTAAGACCACCAAGGTCATACAAGGATAATTGACGACCTGTTGTAGTGTTGAATGTGAAGCCTTTTACATAGTTGACGCCATTCGCATCACGATCACGCATTGTGTACGTATGAATCAATACACTGAAAATACCATTTTTGTCTGTTTTAACATCGTAGTACATCACTACATTTGTTTTATCAGCTTCTTTGGCATTCAATTTTTCTACGTCGTTTTGTACTTTAGCAACGTATTTTTTAATAGTGTTATTGATTGCTTTTTCTACAGTTGGGCTAACAGATTTAACTGTTGGGAATACTAGATCAAGGTGATCTGTAGTAGATTCCACTGGAGATACAGCCACCTCTTTACGGTCCATATAGCGGTCCGCATTTGGTGCTACTACTTCCACTGCATTGCGATCAACCTTAGTTGCTACAGAGCGTAACGCACGGTTTTGCTCTGGTGTAGCAGTGCTAGAGATACGATATGTTAAATCATTGCGATTTACTTTATTCGTATCAGCTTGCGCTGCTTGCACTGTTGCAGTGTCTTTAGTTACAGGAATTTCGCTTGCTGCGAAGGATACTACTGGCAATGCAGCAGCCATCATGATGAGTACAGACTGTTTAATTTCATTGTTTACCTCTTATTGTTGTTCTTGCTCAGCTTTCATTGCTAAAGCTTCTTCTTTATTGAATTTGTGAGTTACAACGCGACGAACAAGGTATAAACCAGAGAAGATGAATGCAAGCAATCCTAACCATTGTGCTGTGCTTTCAAAATTAGGGCCTACTAATTCAAGTGGAGATTCACCACCACCAGTTGTAACAGACAATACAATAATAACAGCTATGATTACACCAATCAAGCTTTCACCAACAATCAAACCAGAAGCGAAGAGAACGCCACGGCGGTTAGATTGTTCAACATCGTACTCAGCAAGTTCGCCAGCACGCATTTTAGCACGAGCTACTAGGTAACGACCTACGAAATAGCTAATGAAAGAACCTAAGATAAGAGGTACTTCCAATGTTGGAGGTAAGTAGATACCCATACCAACTGCCAATGGAGGCAATGTTAAAGAAGCTGTTGTGCTCTTAAGAATTAAGTTAACGATGATTGCTACTACGCCAACACCAACGCCGATCAAGATGTAGTTCCAATCCATGCTAGAACTGAAGATACCTTGAGCAATTGTAGTCATCAAAGTTGCTTGTGGAGCAGATAATGCAGCATTAGGATCCATTTCAGCACGTGGTAACGCACCTGTGAAGCCATATGCTTGGTAAAGCAAGTTAAGAACAGGAGCGATTGCAATCGCACCAGCTACGGAGCCAAGTAACAACGCAATTTGTTGACGCCAAGGTGTAGCACCAACGAGTTGACCTGTTTTCAAGTCTTGCAAGTTATCGTTAGAAATAGATGCAATGGCGATAACTACGGATGTCATAAAGATAGCCATAGCTGTAGCGAATTGTACGCCTGCTTCTGTAGCGAACAAGTTATTTTCAGAAGCGATGAAGTACACCACTAGGGAAGAAATAATAGTCGCCAAGATACCAATACCAGAGATTGGAGATGCAGATGTACCGATAAGGCCTGCCATGTAACCACATGCAGCAGCTACGAAGAAGCCAATTAGCAATGCTACGAGAACACCTACGATAACAAGTGTCCACATTAAGCCTGCGCTAATAGGTACTGCAGATACGAAGTCCCAGAATGTAAGAACTAAGCCTAAAAGGATAATACCGAATACGATAATAACAGATTTTGTGCTCATATCTGTATCCATACGATGCAATTCACGTTCAGAGGAACTGCTATTCATGGATTTAACAGAAATTTTCATACCTTCGATGATAGGTTTGATCAATGTAATCAAAGTCCAAATCGCTGCGATACCGATAGCACCTGCACCGATGAAACGAACTTTAGATTTCCAAACAGCCATTGCAAATTTAGCTGTAGCACCACCATCTGGAGCAAGCATGTTAGTCAAGTAAGGTACGAAGCCAGCCCAAGCGATGAGTACACCAACTAGGATAGCGATACCGGAAGCGATACCGATAAGGTAACCAGCACCTAACAACGCTGTAGAGAAGCCCAATGGAATTTGAGTAATACCTTTGCTACCTACAGGAAGCCAGAAGCTCATGCTGTCGCCAAGCACTTTGAAGCCATTCGCACAAAGACTGATAATACCAGCTACAAGACCACCGGATACGATATCTCCCATACCGGAGCTAGATTGATACCTTGGCCACCATTATGGGAACCAACCTTCAAGATTTCTGCTGCTGCACGGCCTTCTGGATATGGTAGATCACTATTTACTACCATGGCACGACGCAATGGGAATAGTGAATAACACACCAAGGGAACCACCGCATGCGCAGAGCAAGAATGTTTGCCAGAATGGGAAACCATTCCAATAACCAAGCATTAATAGACCTGGCAAGATAAAGATAATTGCGGACAAAGTACCGGCTGCAGAAGCCTGTGTTTGTACCATGTTGTTTTCAAGAACGTTAGAATCCTTGAAGAAACGTAAAATTGCCATTGAAATAATGGCTGCCGGAATGGATGACGAGAATGTCAAACCAACCTTCAAACCGAGATATACGTTAGATGCTGTAAAAATTACAGTAATCAATGCACCAAGTAGCATCCCACGTAGTGTCAGTTCCGGCAGATGAAGGTCATGGCTCATAAAGTCATGTTTCATAAGTACTTACCTCCTCTGTGAAACTAGAGCTTACAACATATAATAAGCTACTTCCATTTTATCGTGTTAAAGCGATGATTTCAATATATATGCGATATTTATAATGTATACATGTGAAAGATTATAAAGTTTAAGCCCTCCAACAAATACCTTAAAAGGTCTATTCTTTCCTCTAAAAGCTTTACTAAGCGTGGTCGCCCTACAAAAGCCTCCAAAGCCACCCACCCCGCTACGCGGGGCCGCTAAGTCGTTTTTGTAGGACCACCACGCTAATGTACACTAAATATTTTTAACTGTAGAAATAGACCTTTTAGTATCCACCATATAGGATCATTAATTTATAATCTTTCTACACATAAAACATTATTCATAATTACATATATCTTGAAACCATAAAGGTATGAATGAAAGGGACGCTGGATGCGTCCCTTATCTTATATGCACAAATCGCATATACGCCTCTCTTCTATATGAAAATAGAAATCATTATCTTTTATCCTGTACAAATATACAGGATTTTATATAATTAAATTACCGACGATAAAGGTCGGCATGTCTTTTAAGGAGGTTGTAAACATTATGGAAACAAGAATTGAATATGATTCAATGGGACCAGTCGAAGTCGACGCTAGACGAATTTACGGACCTCAAACGCAACGCTCGTTCAATAATTTCAAGATCGGTGACCACCGCATCCCTATTGAACAAATCAAAGCGCTTGCGCTTGTAAAAAAAGCATGTGCTTTAACCAATGCAAAATGTGGCGCAGTAACTGAGGAAAAAGCGAAACTCATCGCTCAAGTAGTAGATGAGATCGTAGACGGCAAATGGGATGATGAATTCCCATTAACTGTATTCCAAACAGGTTCTGGCACACAAACTAACATGAATGTGAACGAGGTAATCGCTCACCGGGCTAAACAGTTAGATGAAAGCAATCCGCTTCATCCTAACGACGATGTAAACCGCGGCCAAAGTACAAACGATACATTCCCTACAGCAATGCATATCTGCGCGTACTTTGAAATTACAAAACGCGTAATTCCTGCATTGGACGGCCTTATCCAATCCTTCGAAAAATTGCAAGAAAAAGGTAAAGGCTTGCAAAAAGTTGGTCGTACACATCTACAAGATGCGACTTTCATCATGGTGGACCAAGAAATCAGTGCCTTTGTAGAAGGCCTAAAAACTGCCAAAACTATGCTCGTTCAAAACGCTGACCACCTACTCGACGTAGCCCTCGGCGGCACTGCCGTTGGTACTGGTGTAAACACACCTAAAGGCTATCTAGACGTTATGGAAACAGTATTGCCAGAGGTAACAGGTGCTCCATTTCGCGTTAAGAACAACAAATTCCAAGGCCTATCTTTGAAAGATGCTTTCATGATGGCTCACGGTGCACTCAATACGTTAGCTACTACACTATTCAAATCGCTAACGATGTCCGTTTCTTAGGCTCTGGCCCTCGCTGCGGCTATGGCGAATGGCATCTTCCTGAAAACGAACCGGGCTCCTCCATCATGCCAGGCAAGGTAAATCCTACACAATGTGAAGCCTTGGCCATGGTATGCGCCCAAGTATTCGGTCACAATACGACTATGACACTCTGTGCAGGTAGCGGTGCGTTCCAATTGAACGTGTACATGCCTATCATGATCTATGATTTCGTTGAAAGCTGTCGCCTCCTCTCAGACGCTATGAACTCTTTCACAACACACTGCATCGACGGCGTAGAATTTGTGCCTGAAAAACTCAACTTCTTCGTAGAACAATCCCTCATGATTGCTACATCCTTAACACCATACATCGGCTACGACAAGAGCGCTAAGGTTGTAAAAGAAGCATACAAACGCGGCTGCTCTATCAAAGAAATCATCTTGGAAGAAAAACTCATGACTGAAGACGAATTTGCTGAAGCAGTTCGCATGAAATAAAAACTCTCTCATCTCTATGACATATCTGTAACATCCTCTCATACCTCAAATGAACGGAAAGAACCCCCGATACGAAAACGTATCAGGGGGTTCTTATTAGTAAATTAATATAATAAAAAAATACTAATTACGGTTCTTCTTAAACATGTCAACTTATTTCGCTAATTTTATAATTATCACTTCTACATACAATATTAAACAAACCGTCAGAAAGACGTATCAAAAAAATGTTCTAGATCATCAGCATTTAAAAAGATTTGCACTATCATGCACCAATTGCTCTATTAATGTAGAGTTAGTAACTTTATAGAAAAAAATGATGTGGAAAGTCCTTTCTATCTACACCTGAAGTAAAGTTAAATTCATTTAAATATAAGGCTTGCTCATTAGTATAGGAGAAATTTATTATTTCATTAGCCTCTACAGATAACTCTTTATTATTATCATCAGTTAAAAATCAACTTAATACTATCTAAATCATAATTAAAAGAGGTTATATCCAAAAAAAGCAGTATTAGACAAAAATTTTATAAGCTGGAACCCATATGTTATTCATTATGTCTTACCTCATCTGTCCTAAACCCTAATACGATATAGTATCGGGGATTTCTATCTTTAATCTTATATTAGCTTATTAACTTTCAACAAAATTAGAGCAGCCATTATGTAAGCAAAAATAAAAAGAACTACATACATCTGTTTTTTTCTAGCCCATTCATAATAGCGACTACGAGGTGGCTGTTTTAATAGTACAGCTAACACCAAAATAGGCTGTAAGAACCACACCAACACAATTGGCACAGCTATGTAATCTAAGAAATAAAACATGCTAAACAGCATAAACGGATATGTAATAATTGCCGACCAGGAAAGAACTTTCATAAAGCTATAATCAGAATTAGCAATTAGAGATACTAATAATTGTGAAAGCTTTTTCCTTAATAAGATTTTATAAATAAGCCAATATAAAGCAATCCAAGAAAAAAGGATAGCTTCTAATACTAATGGTAAATGAATATGCACAAATGCTAACCTCTTTTACGTCTTAAATAGTTATAAATATAGTTCCATACCACATAGGTCAAAAAGATTGCAATATATGCAGTAACAAAAAAATAAAAATCGACTTCATCCTCAATCATTTCAGGATTTGTAACAATAGTAAAAGGGATAATTATAAGAAAAGAAAAAGTACAACGCCCTCACAAAAATAATTATAGATTTTTTTAAAAACATATACCTACTCCCATATAAAAAAACTATATTTTCACAACACAATAAAAATTTTTAACTCTAATATATCACAATTATTATATAAGTTCATATAATAAAAAGAGGCATTGTATCTAAAATACAATACCTCTTTTTTTATTTGTAACCTATGTTTTTCTAATATATCACAAGTTTTATAGTCATTAACATGATCAAAGATATGATAAAAACCATCTGTTTCGTACTTAGTAGTTCATAGGTCTCGTTAAATGTATCATTCTTGAACGCCTGTATTATCAGTTCTTCTTGTTTACTGAGTTCTAGGTATACATCTAAATGGCATCCAATTGCCACGAGTATTGCTATTTTAGAGATATCCCTTATATATATCCGCTGTCATGTCGTAAATTAGAGAGATATCAAATAGCATGAGCACAATAATACATATAAGGATTTTATGGATAAAGGATGTACTATACATGATTGTATCCCTTTAATGAGCTTATCTTTTATTCTAAGGAGCTCACCTTTATTTCTAAGCTACTCCATCAAAGAATGTAATGACTGTAATTTCTCGTGGACAGTTGATACGAATTGGAAACCAATGACCTGAGCCATTATTAACATAGCACACGCTTTGTTCTTCTACGTAGCGACCTTTTGTATATAGTGTGCCTGTTGGTACCAACGATATGCCCATAAAGACGATTTGACCACCGTGAGTGTGGCCAGAGAGTGTTAACGGAATTTTACGTTCAATGGCTTCTTCAAAGAATTCAGGGTGATGTGCCAATAGGATGACAAAGGCATAGTCCGGAATGCCAGATAAAGCCTTATCGATCATGGCTTCACGTTTTTCTTTTTCTCGATCATTATCATACGCCACACCAGCAATGTATACAGGTTGCTTACCACCCATAATTTGAATATTGCTATTCACAAGGATATTCATCGGTGTATTGTGTTTCAATTCGTCTAGTACCTTATTTACGTCGTGATGGTACTCATGATTGCCCAAGATAAAATCGACACCGTCTGGAATTTGCTTTGCAAAGGTTGTTAATCTTTCACAGACTTGTGGTAACCAAGCGATTTTATCGATTAAATCACCAGTGATGACAACCCGATTAGGCTTTTCTACAAGAGCTAGCTTTAAAATTTCATCAAGGTCATCTAAATCGATGCTTGGCCCAACGTGGATATCACTGAGTTGGACGATTTTATAGTCCTTTAAGCCAGGTGGTAAGTTCGTATACCCAAAGCTTTCATGAGTGACCTCAATCTCATGTTGACCTACATAGGCTGCATAGCTAGAACCACCGATTGTTGCTAACGGCACCACTGTTGCTGCCGTTCTAAAGAAAGCGCGACGGCCTGTTCTATTTTCCTCCGGCGTTTTGCTCCAAATCTTATTAACCGCCCAGTATAACAAGCTGAGAACGATGAATACAGGAATAGCCAAGAATAAGCCAAAGAGAAAACCGTAGCTTTCAGTACGGAACATATTCATCAACGGATAATACATCGTTCCATATAGATCTACTTGATTAAGTATATAGTATCGGATGGCAGCGAAACCACGCACCGATAATGATTATATAGCCCACCCAGGCAGGCCATTTCTTTTTAGGCTTCCTCAAGTTGAGGAATAGAGCCCAAAATCCTACCAATCCTATTACGAGGATAGCAGAAAAAATGATATTAAATAGAATTCTCATTCATTGCTCCTACAAATTATTTTGCCATCTCCGTCAATTTACCATGAGGACCTGCCCAAGCATAATCAGCGAACTCGTCGCGCTTGATGAGCATCCAGTCCTTTGGCAATTGCTTTTGGATAGCTCCAATCGTTATATGCTTAGCATCGCCTGCGTATGTTAAATCACCACGGAAATGCTTTCATGAAACCATTTTCGATGAGAGAAAATATGTGTTATTTCTTTTACTAATACAGGTTGCAAGGCTAGTTCAAAACCTAGAGTCCTTTAATTAATCCTCAAGACCTTGTTCTCCGACCTCAAAGACAGATACCATTTCCACCGAAGGGAATTCCCACATAGATCGTAACAGTCCACGGTTGGGACGTTTGTGCAATAGATAATGGCCTTCGTATTGCAAAATTCCCACAAACAGAGGCACCTCTACTACTTTAGTTTTCTTAATGCGTACAGGTAGTTTGTCAGTATCCTTATGTTGGTATGCTTCGCACATGTTTACAATAGGACATTCTCCACAGCGTGGAGTTTTTGGAATGCACACGGCAGACCCAAAGTCCATCAAGGCTTGGTTAAAGTCGCCAGGTCGATCGTGAGGCAATGTTTCCTCTACGATAGCAGTGATTGCCTTCTTGCCTTTAGTACTCAAAATATCATCAAAGATGCGATACAAACGAGCATAAATGCGCAGTACATTGCCGTCTACAGCCACCTCTGGTTCGTTGTACGCCATAGATAACACTGCCCCAGCCGTATAGGATCCTACGCCCTTCAAGGACTCCATAGTCTTGCGGTCACGAGGCACAATACCGCTGTAGTTTTCTACGACGTCCTTCACGCCAAGGCGCAAGTTACGAGCCCGGCTATAGTAGCCAAGCCCTTGCCAAGCATGAACGACCTCATCCTCTGAGGCCTTTGCTAAGTCCTCTAAGGTTGGAAATAGTCGCATCCAGTTATCATAATAAGGCTTCATTGCCTCAATGCGTGTTTGTTGGCTCATCACCTCGGAAACCCAAACCTTATAAGGGTCTCCACAATCACGCCACGGCAAATCCCGCTTATTCACATCATACCACGCTAATAGCTGTGGCACCCACTTGGGGCTCTTTTTATCAGTCATATTACCTCAATATATTATAAACTTAGGACTCTAGTACCACTTTTATGACTATAGTCATATTACAAGCATATTGCAATATGATTTGACCAATAAGGTACAGATTATCCATTAATATACAGATCAATGCGCGCCAAGTGTTCACTTTCAAGAACGGTATCGACGGTGGTTAAATCCATTTTATCTACCATGCTATTGTCTCGGCCAAACACGATAGGCCCTTTTAATTTCTTGCCTTCTAGCAGCATAGGCAACCATTGGCGGTCACCATCCCACATGTGCTCGTAGGGAATGTCGTCTACTGTCAGCCAATGAGGCTCCATTTCGTCGGTTTCCTCTACATGGCCTGTGAAAGTACGCAAAAAGTACACGTAGCCCACATGTGTTAAGCTTTCATCAAAAGGAAATTGAAAATCAAAAGCCGCTACACATTCTAAATCTTCTGGGCGACCATGAAGGCCAGATTCCTCAAACAACTCACGGATAGCGCAGTCTCGGAAGCTTTCACCAGCCTCGAGTTTACCACCAAATCCATTATATTTATCAGCCCCGAAACCACGTTTTTTACGACCTAGCAATATGCGATTTTGTTCATCAATAGGAAATACAAGCGTCGTCGGTTTCATAGAGCCTCCTTAATCATTTAAATATAATACCCTATTATTATACCATTATTTCATGTACGAATGGGCTAATTATGGTATGATTAAGAGTATAGATTTTCTTACGAGGAAGGAGGCACATGATGAATAAACCACTACGATTTAACATCGCACTAGGGCGCACTAAGCCTGTTAATATTCGGAACGAAGAAGTGCGCTGCCCCTTCTGTGATCGTGCAAAATTAACGGATATCCTAGATACATCGGGTCATATCATTTGGCTCATGAACAAATATCCTGTACTAGATAAAACATGGCCCACGGTTATTATCGAAACAGAAACGGATGAAGGCGAATTTTCCACCTTGCCGGCTGACGAAGCAGCTCGTATTCTCCAATTCGGCCTTGATAAATGGCGCGAAACACGACAACGGAAAAAGAATTCAAATCCGTATTATTCTTTAAGAACCATGGTTATATGTCCGGGTGGTTCCATTCGTCACCCTCACAGCCAAATCATAGGCCTTGAAGATTACGATTATCACGAAGATATTACGGCTCAAAATATGGAAGGCTGGCTCTTGCACGAGGATCAAGATGTGCGCATCACCTTGTCCACGCAGCCTATCATTGGCTTCTTTGAGTACAATATACGCTTTAACCCAGATGCACCGGTTCGCTCCGTTGCATTGCGTTTACAACAGGTATTGCGTTATGTATTGCGCAGCATCGCTAATTATAGCCAGTCCTATAACTATTTTGTATATAATCTTGAGGACGGCTACGACTATATCAAGGTTGTGGCCCGTTATGTAACAACACCACTCTATGTGGGCTACAAAATTCCTCAAACTTGCGACGAAGAGCGGGCTGCAAAAATCATCCAAGACATTGCACCGTACTTCCACGCCTCTAAATAGTTTAATGATATACATTTAATCTAAAGAGGTTTGATAATACATTTTTGTTCTAAATAGCTTTGAGTATATATTTGAAAGGATATTTATGAAAGTATTTGCCATCGGCGACCTCCATCTATCTGGCAATCCTCCGACGAAGCCGATGGATATTTTTGGTCCCCATTGGGATAATCACTGGAGCCGCATCAAAGAAGATTGGATGGCCCGTGTAACAGACGAAGATATAGTCTTTCTCGTAGGTGACATGAGTTGGGCCCTTCGCCTCGATGAAGCGACTTGCGACTTACAAGAAATTGCATCCATGCCGGGCAAGAAATATATGATCCGCGGCAACCACGATTACTGGTGGGCCTCTGCCAACAAGATGCGAAACCTCATGGGAGATGCTATCACCTTCTTACAAGGTCATGGTACAGCACAGCTTATTCAAACAGAAGAAGGCCCTCACATCATTGCCTTTGGTGGAACACGCGCCTACCTCTGCCCTGGAGACTCCCATTTCACACCAGAAACAGACCAATCTATTTACGATAGAGAACTAATGCGTACCGAATCAGCGCTGCAAGAAATGGATAAAGCTGTAGAAACACTAATGAAATCATTCAAATCAGAAATAAATGTAGATACTACAGTCTCTGATAAAAACAATCCACCAACCATAGATATAGATAAGATACCAGTAACAAAAATCCTATTGTTACACTATCCTCCATTCAATGAGTCCAACACGCCTTCCGGCTTTACGGCATCTCATGGAGACATACAATGTAGATACGTGTATCTTTGGACATTTACACGATCAAATATCCTTTAAACGTATTCCAAAGGAGTTTGGCTTCACAAAATTAGAGCTAGTATCTGCAGACTATTTAGACTTTAGACTAAAAGAAATTATGTAAGGAGAGACCATGAGTCGCATTCATAAAGAACATTTACAAGCGGGCTATATTTTTGGTGATACTATTAACCAAGAATATATTTACTTGCCCTCTGGTGAGGTAGGCACTGACTATCCATTGGCAGTTCTGGAAACACCAACAAAGCGTGAGGACATTACGTTGGACGAGGCAGTCCACATGATTGACACCCTTACGTTAAAACGTTGTAGCCATCCTACACTAGGGAAAAAATCATTTTAATACTATAATGGCACTAACAAATTAAGCGGGTAGATATCTACCCGCTTTTTGTATAGACTTATACAGTTTTTAGATGTTCTATAAAAGGATTATCCCAAGAAGCCACCATGGCCCATGCGAATACAATCCTCTTTTGTGATTTCATCGTCTGCAACAAGGCGTGGCAAGATTTCATCGAAAAAGCAGTCGGTTTGCTGAATAATACGCCGCCTGGAACGCCGAGGATTGGCGTACCATCTGCGCAGTATGCAATACAAACCATGGATCCTGGCAATACAGGCAAACCATAAGTTACTACGCGATCTGCATAGCGTTTAATGGCACCCTGGTGTTAAATCGTCAGGGTCAACGCTCATGCCACCGGTACAGAAAAATAATATCAGCGCCAGCTTGTTTTACCTTGTCGATAGCGGCCACGATGTCGTCTGTATTATCTGTTACGATTTCATGCGCTACCTTTTTGTGACGCCAAATTCAGCACAACGTTCTTCAATGATTGGGGTGAAATGCATCTTTAATACGGCCTTCAAATACTTCGGAGCCGGTAGTAACGATGCCCATTGTTTTTGCGTACGAATGGTTTTATATTGAGTAAAGGATGACCATTAGCGATTTTCTTCGCATCCTCTACTTGTTGTTCCTCTAATAACAATGGAATACAACGCATGCCTGCTAATTTATCGCCTGCTTTCACAGGTGTATTATTAAATCTCGTTACGATGGTAAGCTCGCCCAATGCTATTAATAGCATGTAAGCGATCTACATCAACTTTAAAGAGGCCGTCTACGTCTGCAATGGCTTCGATTTTGCCTTGCGCCATAGGTCCATCATGCATATTTCTCGCCACCTGCCATATTGTACAAGGCACGAGCCACATCCTCTTCGTGCAAGAACCCTTCATCTTCAGGTTCCATTACAAAGATATGCTCTTTACCAAGGTCTAATAATTTTGGAATATCCTCTTCCGTAATCACATGGCCTCGGCGGAACGGCGTATCTTTCACCTCACCGATGACGATACGTACTAAATCATGTATTAACGCATGCCCTACAGCATCTTGTGTTCTAATGGATTTCATTTCTTTCCCCTTTAACTCAAAATTCTATCATATATTGAAGTCTAAATTCTATTCGAATATTAAATTCTAAATTCTGCTCAAATGTTAAATCATGAATTCTATACAATGTATGTTATAACAACAAAATGTATCTAATCCTATTCTGAATATCTTGCAAATTAGTTTATAAATATCTTACGAATAAGACCTAAATAGTCTTATGTAGTAATCATATAAAAATGACTTTATTTACGCTGTAACTCAAGTCACCTTATTTGTTAATTAGATCGTACAGAGTATACGCGCAAGTAGTACACCCACCCAGCAAAGGATTAAGCCCCCTACAACTTGTACAAAGCCATAGAATAAAGCTTGTACATAGGATTCAGACATCATTAGTTGTAGCATTTCAAAAGCAAAGGTAGAGAAGGTTGTAAAGGCACCTAGTCCACCTACAACGAGGAAAAATCTAGCCCATTGTGGTAAATCTGGCTTTTGCATGTAAAGCCCTAAAACGAGGCCAATAATGAGGCAACCGATGAGGTTTACTACGACCGTTCCATACGGAAAGGAGCTCACCTTTGTCATAACCCATTCACCAAGAGCCATCCGACATAACGCTCCAATGGCTCCACCGAGGGCAACTGCAATGTATTTTTCCATATGGCCTCCTCTACTTACAGTACGATCCTACGACTTTCACAATACGTGTAATTATCTGAAATATCCGATAATTATCTAGTTTTCTATATTAGTCAATCACTAACAGTCTCAGTATACTATATTTAGAGAGCAGGGAAAAGGAAGGAATCCCTATGAAAGCGCCATCAACACCGCTAACTGAGCTACGGATTAATACCTATGAAGATCCTCTTTTACAACATCAATATGTGTGTTTAGGTCATAAAATTGCCAATATCCGCATATCATTAAATATGTCCCAATATGAGCTAGCACGCCAAGTTGGTATTAGCCGCAGTTATTTGAGCAAGCTAGAATGCGGTACAGGCATATCCGGCATGTCTTTAGAGATCCTATTTAAAATCGCTGAAGCATTCCAAATTGACGTAGGCCAACTCGTAAGACTACGAATCGTAGATTATAAAAGCTGTAATGCACATCTTACATCACACTACAAACGATTAGAATTTCTAAGTCATACACGTAACAATACGCCAGCCAAGGCCAAGCCAAGGTTAAGTTAAATACGTAAAAAACTTTAAATACATTAAATACGTTGAATATATCAACTACATCAAATACTGAATAAACACTCCTATAGAAAAAGCCCCGCCAACGGCGGAGCCTTTCATATAGTATGCCCAATTAAAGGCATTATACTTCATTAAGTTTTTTATGTTGTACCTCAGCATTTGCTTTTTTGAAGATAAATGCATTGTTAATGTGCTGACGCATAGCAGTTTTCTGCTGCCACTTCATCATGACGCTCAATAGCATCTACGATATGATCATGTTCATCGTCGCAATCATGTGTACGCACTGCATTGAAGGAGCTGATATACATATCGCGATTAACGCGTTCACGGAAGCTCGCAAGGTATTCTACAACGCGTTCATTGCCAGAGTAATGAGCGATCATTGTATGGAATCGACTGTTTACTTCAACACGTTCTGTAGCATCTTCGATTTCATGCATTTCTTTACAGATGTCACGCAACTCTTTAATTTGTTCGTCTGTAGCATGACGTGCACAAAGTCTTGCACCAAGGCCTTCCATTACTTCACGCACTTGATACAATGCAATGATTTCCTCTGGTGTATCGGACTTTACAGTAACGCCCTTCCAAGGAACGATCACTACGAGGTTATCTTTAGCCAATTTACGGAATGCTTCACGCACAGGTGTTGCACTCACTTGCAATTGCTCTGCAATTTTACTTCGTTAAGCTTTTCTTGTGGCATCAATTCGCCTGTTAAAATAGCTGTTTTTAATGTTAAATAAACTTGTTCACTGAGAGGTAATCTTTCAATAGAGTCCACAGCGGACAATTTATATTTATCTTTCGAATCTTGTTTTCCCATTACTATCCCCTAATCTTGTGTCCCTCATATCTTTCATACTTTCAAAGAACGGCTAAAATGAGTATAATATATTGTACGATATATTTTATATTTTGAATAAATATGTCATATATGATTTAGTGCATATAATATAATTATAGAGCTCATATCTAAGACTGTCAATTTAACGATAGATAATAGCTATATCTCATTTTTGAAAGTAAGGAAGTTATATCATGAGCCGTTGTTTGGTAATCATAAACCCTGTATCGGGTGGCGGTGCGGCGCGTCGCTATGCCCTCGATTTACAATGGAAATTGAGCACCTTGTTTGAAACGATTGAGGTCAAATTCACCACTGGTGAAGGAGATGCTACACGTTTTCGCAAAGGATGCTTGCGAACGCGGATTCGATGCTGTATTCTGCATGGGCGGTGATGGCACCGTAAATGAAACCGTAAATGGTATTGCCCAAGGTGGCTTTAAATCTACCTTTGGTTTTCATACCATGTAGGTACTGTTAAACGATATGTCTCGTGCCCTTGGTATTCACCAGAAATCCAACACAGGCGATCAAACGTATTGATATTAATCAAACTCGTACCATTGATATCGGTCGTTGCAATGATAAATATTTCTGCAACAATATCGCAGCCGGTGTTATTCCAAAGGTAATCGAAGAGGTTACACCAAAGGAAAAAAGCATTTTAGGCCCCCTCGCCTACTTCTTGCGGGCAGGGCAAGCCTTATTTACAACAAAGGACTACACATACCGCATCAAAACAGAGAATGACGATTTTATCTGTAAATCCCCACTCGTTCTTGCATTGCTCACCAATGTAGTATCTAGCTTTGAACGCTTCATGCCGGAAGCATCTGTAGATGATGGTTATATGCGCATCATAATATTCAAGGAATATTTCATCCTCGATATTTTAAGCGTATTACCACTTATCCTCAGTGGTGCCATCTATAACTCCCGTTATACAACAACGCTAACCGTTAAAAAAGCTCATATTGAACTATTATCTAATATCGGTGACTTACCTACTAATATGGACGGCGATCAAGGTCCATCCATGCCGGTAGATATCGAAGTATTGCCGCGTGTACTAAAAGTATTTGCACCAGCAAAACACAAAAAGAAAAAGGCTTTGAATTTGCCTAAATTACCGCATATATAACACAAAAGCTCTCTATCCAAGGATAGAGAGCTTTTTTATGTGAATTACATATCTAATTGTTACAACCTATCACACACGTATAGAGAAATCCGCTAATCATCGTAGATGGCTAAATTAATCTACAACAATTGCATCATGCAATCGGAAGCTATAGATATAGCATGCTTTCACCGGCATCCCCGTCAATCGCTGTAAAGCCTCTTTGTAGAGGTCCATTTGGATTTTATAGCGCTTGATGAGATCTTCCCCAGATTTAACACGGTCTGTCTTGTAATCGACGAGAACCCATTCGCCGTCCTCTTCAAAGGCGGTATCGATAATACCTTGAAGGAATAGATTTTCTCCATCTTCAAGCGTATCGTATACCCGTTTCCCTTCAAATAGCATACTAAACGGTAATTCTCGTTCGATACGCTTCGCGTTGATGAGACGTTTCCCAAGATCAGAACTGAAGAATTTATAAAGACTTGTATCACTTAATAGATTTCGTTCTTCCTCGGTGAAAGTCCCTTTTCTTACCAATTCATCAAGCTCTTTTGTCAAAGAATCTTGTGTATAGTTAACGAGTGGTAACCACTGCATAGCCTCATGCATTAAGGTCCCCCATTGAGCCCCTGTTAACACATCCTCTTCGGACTGTAACGCTTGCGGCTTACGACCAAATACGGAATTCGCTAAATCATCCGCTGAAACCGTAATAATTTGCGTACCAATATCACTAATACTGTCCACATGAACTCGACTAACTTCATCACCAACATTAGCAATATCGATGCCATCAGTATTATCTTTATCGACCTTGATACTATCTGCATTAGACTTCTTTGCATCTAGCTTAATGGCCTGACCTAAAATCGCACCTGAAACAGCTCGTTGAGAGCCAGCCTCTATCATATCTACTGCTTCAGTAGGTGTATTAAGAGTATCAATAGTCCCTGCTTCTAGTTCTCGTTCTTGGAATCGTCGTTTTAATTCACTAACGGAGATTTTAGCAGTCCGTCGTGTGGCATCACTATACGGATAGGTATAGTTAAAGCGGTCTACTATTTCCTGTGGTAATTCTACAGAGTTAACAGCCTTTAGCTCACGCACCTTGTTGATAGTGGTTTCGTCGATATCTGCTTTGTAGTCGAGATCACCATAGAGAGAGCCATCGTGAATTTCAACCTTATGCGACATTTCTTATCTGGTAAATCAAAATAGGTAGGCCCTTCGTACTCAATGGCTACACGCAATGGATTGCCACCGTCTAAATGACGAGCAAAGCCCATAATGAGCCAATCTAAATACGTATTGGCTTGAGTAATAATATCTGTAGGTAGTTGTTGTCCCCTCTACAGAGGCAGCATTTTTAATGAGTTCACCTAATGTGCTCAACCCGCCCTTAGAATTTTTAAAGCCTTTTCACAAAGCCCGTCATAAACAGCTTATCTCGCGCCCGTGTTAAGGCTACATAGAGAATACGCTGTTCCTCTGCTTTCAGAGCCGCCTCTTTGACGTCTTTCACATAGAACCACGGCATGGTTGGGAAGGATACTCGAATATCTGTGAAGTATCCCTTTAAGCCCAAGGCCTGCGTTCTTATCGATAAGAAGCTCAGAGCGAAGGTCCATCATATTGAATTTCTTTTGCATCCCAGACAGGAATACAACAGGGAACTCAAGGCCCTTACTCTTATGAATGGTCATGACGCGCACTACATTGTCCGCTTCACTGACCACATTGGCAAGAGGCATATCTTGATTGCTATCGCGCAAGCTTTCAACAAAGCGCAAGAATCTAAAGAGACCTCGGAAGCCAGACGCCTCATATCCTTTAGCACGGTCGTATAGGGCGAGAACATTCGCACGGCGCACGAGACCATTTCGGCATAGCACCTACATAGTTTACGTAATCTTGAGATTCGTAAATATCCCACAATAGATCGGTCACACCATGACGGCGTGACAAGGTACGCCAACGCTCCATATGTCCAATAAAAGCTAATAAACGCTCATCTTGAGCCTCTTCTGCATAGGCGGGCATAAGCGACCATAAAGAGCCCTCACCAGACAAGCGCAACGCACCTAACTCGTTTGCATCAAGCCCAACGAGACCAGAGTGCAATACCGCCGCCATCGGCAAGTCTTGTTCAGGATTATCTATGATGGATAACAACGCTAACAAGAGCTGAATTTCTTGGGCCTCAAAGTATCCATCCCGCTCATTTACCACTGCAGGGATACCCGCTTGGCGCATGGCCTCTACAGCACGAGTGCCCCAACCGGCCAAGGATCTACGCAAAATAGCAAAGTCTCGCCACTCGATTTGACGGAATGTACCATCTGGATTTTGCACCTTCTTCTTCGCAGCGTGGATTTCCTTAATCTTTTGAATGATGAAATCTAGCTCGCGCTCGTTATTCTCAGGGTCATCCCCTTCGTCTTCATCGCTTTCACTAGCACCGAGGGTATCCTTGCTCACATCTAAGAGCTGCAATTCAACATCGCCTCCAACCCAATCCTCAGGCGCATCCTCTACGATACGGCCAGGAATGAGGGATTCTGCCTCTGTATAGTTAAGCTCTGCAGCTTCTTCCGTCATGATTTGATAGAACAAGAAATTTGTAGCGGCCAAGATATTTTCGTGAGATCGGAAGTTCTTCGCTAGGTCAATACGGCGCTCTACCGCATCATTACCACCGTAGGTGTTATATTTCTCCATAAACAGAGAACTATCAGCCATACGGAAGCTATAAATGGCCTGCTTCACGTCACCCACGTAGAACCGATTATCGACGCGAGAAATCAAGTTGATAATCGTCTCTTGCACGCCGTTTGTATCTTGGTATTCATCGACCATGATTTCTTTGAAAGTATCTTGCAGCTCCTTCGCCACGTCAGACGGCTGAGGATCATCCTCTGTGCCAGGCTCAACAAGAAGGGCTAAGCATAAATGCTCCAAGTCACTAAAGTCCATAATGCCTTGCTCTTGCTTCATATCCCGATAGGCTTGGTGGAATGCAATGGTGAGTTCTACTAAACCTTCAATGATAGGATATTGGGCCTTGAACTGCTCTTGCAATGTAGCTTCTGGCACGGTAAACACTGCTGCTTGCATGGCTTTAAGGTCATCCTTATTTTGAGCACCTAAGGATTTAAACTCAGCTACCAATATAGGGTCAAAGGCTTGAGCCTCTTTGAGCCCATGCGGAACTGATCTTTAATAAAGGTATCCATATGCTTACAAGCTTCGCCCATATCATCCCAGGTTTGAGCATTTGAAAGTATGCCTAGTGCAGCTAGTTGGTTATCGTATATGTTTTGCCATTTATGAGGCCCTACTGGATCGAGCAAGATTTGTTCCATCCGCTCTAAGCGCTCACGAATGCGGTCTATAACAGCTATATGTTGATCCCACATATATTGGCCCCATAACGTATCGCTTGGGTTTATTTCCATAGCCTCTTTATAAGGCGCTAAGGCTTTGCGTAACCAACCATCAGGATTAGCAAGGGACATAGCGTAGTTATATAGGGACATAATCTTCGCCGTTAAGCCCGCATCAGATTTATCATCGCTGAAAAAGTCCGCCAATTCATAGATATTATAAAGGCCCTCTTCATAGGATTTAGTCAATAAATCGGCTAATACCTCTTGTTGTAAGAGTGCCATTTCTGCTTCGTTGCCGATGCGAGCCGTCGGGTTAATATCGAGCTTGTAGAAATAGGAACGAATCACCCATTGGCAGAAGGAATGCAACGTAGAGATATGAGCAGATGGTAAGAGATTAAGCTGTCGTTCAAGACGCTCTTGCATAGACGCATCATCGGTAGACTCCATGGCTTTTGCCAAGGCTAAACCGATGCGGGCACTCATCTCTTGAGCTGCCGCCTTTGTAAAGGTTACAACCATGAGCTCTTGTACAGACAAAGGGTTATCCATATCCTTTAAACGCGTAATGATACGCTCTACGAGAACAGCGGTTTTACCTGAGCCAGCCGCTGCAGCGACTAGCAAGGTTTGATTGTCTAAGGACGAATCCTTAGGCGCTATGATGGCAGACTCCTGCTCTGGCGTCCATTTAACACCCATGGTTTTCACCTCCTTCTCTACTGTTGTTTCCATTATTGCGATTCCCGTTGTTATCGCTATTTTCGTCGTTTAAGACCTCTTTCATCCGTTCTAGTGCATCATCTTCGGATAATCTAGATAAGTAATTGTATCGATTACGGCTAGAGTCAAACGGCATACAGTGTTGTAATCACAGTATGTACAAGGTCTATTCTTATTTAACTGGTACGGCTGAATTGGGAATTGTCCTTCTCCAATATGACGACCGATGTCAGCCATGACGTGGTTGGTATAACGGCACATTACATCAAACTCGCCGGTGTTCTTAACCTTATGTAAGTCTCTGCTAGAAATCGTTTGATCCTTTTTCGTCGCAATTGGTACATATGGACCTCGTTTAGAACCGTAGGACAAGAACTTATTATCTATATGCGTCAATAACTCGATATCATCGGAGAAGTAGCCGCTATTATGCCATGCGTCGCTTTCCTTAGCTAAAGCTACTGCATCCTCATAGGATAGAGGCGCGCCAGCAGGAATTTTAGGGTTCTTCACATAGGAATACACTACAGCTGCAGGAACCATAGATTGTCCTTGCGTATTACCGTAAGCAGATTCTAGGGCCAACAAATATGTCATGAGCTGCAATTTAAGACCGTAGTACACATCTTGGGCCGTTACATGAGCGCCGCCCGACTTATAGTCAATAACCATACCGTAAGTTTGACCATCTCGGGTATATTCATCGATGCGGTCAATTTGACCAATGAGGCGCAAATAACGATCTTCCCCAAGAGGCACCCGAATTGGATCCCAGCCGCCTTGACGGCCAAAATCTTGCTCTAAGTATTTTGTATCAAAATCACTGCGCTTGGACCACTCGACAAGGCGGTCTACCGTCACATGTAATGTTCGTTGTACACGCTGCTCGATTGCCTTTTGGTAGGCATCGCTCGTTTCCTCGCCACTGTGATTTTCTTGTAAGATTTCTTCCGCTACAGTACGGCACAAGTTTTGTTGATCCTCTTCATTAAGATCACGCCATTGTTTATTGTTTTCTAATAAGTAATTACCTAACTGCTCTAAATTAGCATGTAAGAATGTACCAATTTCAGGAGCCCCAAAGGAACGCACACGACGCGGTTCTAACTTCAAACCATATTGAGCATAGAACTTGAACGGACATTGTTGGTATCGCTCTAAACGCGTCACAGAACCAGACATGTAGCCTTTAGATAAGAACAATCCATTCACTAAATCCTTTGTAATGACCGGCACATCATTATTGTCTTGAATACCACGGGATACTTCACCTAAACGAGGACGATAGGTGTCGCTTTCACGAGCCCAGTTATAAAGGCCCCACCATAACGGATTGACCTCATGACCACTAAAGAGAGCACCCCAACGCTCGGATAATAAGGACAGGCTTTGAAGAGGACGCCACACATAGTCAGCCTCTGTATCAGGCTCAATGGATAGAGGAATATCCACAGCCTTACCGACATACCCGAGGGATTCTAAGCGCTTCACCACAAGGGATGGCTCAAGACCGGTTCCATCCTCACCAGAGCTTGCATAAGACAAGGTCAAGGAATCAGATGCCCGCGTCATAGCTAGGTATAATAGGAAATTCTCGTTGAAAGCCTTCGGCAAGCACCTTCAGCCAAGGTAATACCGGCCTCCGCCAATTCTTGACGTTCCTTATCCTTAATAAGACCTTCATCGCCCATGCTTTGTGGGAAAACGCCTTGGTTGAGGCCCATGACGAACACCTTAGGCCACCATTGACTATAACCACGTTCGATGGTGGTAATCACTACATGGTCTAGAGATGGTGGAATCATGGAATAATTTACGTCGCTCAAGCCTTCTTCGAGGAGTAGCATCATCTCATCTAAGGTCAATACTTCGTCCTTCATGACCATAGAGATTTCGTCGATGAAAGAAATAACCGCATTGTACATCTGTTCATGACTGGCTTTAGACTCTTGATCGCCTACAGTTTCTGCATCCTTTGCCCACTCATAGAGGCGCTCAGGCACTTGTAAGGTTTCCCAATAAACCATAGAGCTGTTCGCCCCATTCTGCCCCCGTATGGCCCTCACTATAAGCGGCAAAGTCAAACCACGGAGATAATATATCCATAATGGTTTGTCGGGCTTGATTAACACGGGCTCTACGCGGTGCATCAGGGTGACTTTCTTCATCTTGCCCCTCATGGAATCCGCGTAGATACGGCCAGCTTTCACGTTCCCATTTATAATGATCGATACCAAACTCGAGCACGTAGTTTTCTAATTCATCTACGGCCTCACGAGTAAGAGGCATCAAGTCTGTTTTTAACAAGAGGAACATGCTATCTCGGCTGTAACTATGGCGCACAATATCAAAAAGAGCCGTCAACAATTCGCCTAACGGATGATTTTTCATAGGACGTTGGCGGTCGATGAAGTGTGGAATACCGTAGCGGGCAAAGACCTTTTCCAAGGTATCTCCATACGTTTCGGATTCGCGAAGCATAATACACACATCACGATACCGCGCCTCTGGAGAAGATTCCACATACGCTAAGATACGACGGGCTATGGCGTCAGCTTCCCGTTCTCTGTTGTAGCCTCGAATGAGTGGAATCGTAATATCTGTAGAATTTGGCTTACTAGGGCTAGTAAAGTAATTAGACTCCAGCTCTTGTACGATTTGAGGGCCCCGTTTCCCATCAAATCCAACCCAATTAATACTAGAACCATAACGAGCCACTAAGTATCATAAATCTCTAAAGGACGACTGAAGAGATGTTCCCCTCGACGAGCAATATTTAATGCCTTCGGAGCCATTGGTAAGTCGATAGTGATAACCGCTTCCTTCGCCAAATCAAATAAGGTATAAATCAACTCGTAGTGAGTAGGCGTAAACCAATGGAAACCATCGATGAAGACGTGGCTGTTTTCCATTAGAGGCGATTGAGGTAAAGCCTCTACAATTTCCATAATAGGATCGATATCGCGCTCTCCATGACGGCTGATTTCCTCTTCATAGGCAGCCATACAGATGGCAAGTTCGCGCAGTTTCTTTTGTAATACTTTATTTTTAACAGACTCCGCCCCACGTTCTAGGTCAGTAGGACCTACGCGGAATGCACGAAACTCAGAAAAGAGTTGTTGCAATACAGAAGAAAACTCAGGACGTTTTGTAGCCTGTTCTAAGAGGCCTAATTCCTTTTGTTTTCGTTTCATAACAAGGCGCAACAACATAGACCGGCCAAAGCTAGATAAGCTTGATTGACCGGCCCCCTTAGAGCCTATGGATTGATATACTTGGTACCCCAAACGACCAAAGCCTACGGCGCGAACTGTAGTAAAGCCTTTCAGGCATAAATTCAGCAAGCTCCCGTTCTACCCGATAGGTCGCTGGTTCAGGAACGAGTAAGATTATCGGTTCCCCTGGACAATCGGTCATGACTTGACGTATCCGTTCATATACGGCACGGGTCTTACCAGATCCTGCTCGTCCATAATAGACGCTAATACTCATGAGACCTCCCTAGTGAAACTTTCACCATCTCAATTTATAGAAATCATAAACTTCATCTTATTTTTAAATTTCTTTTCCTCAGGTATAGATTTAAACTAAATTTTTCGATATAATATATTACTATACTACGTATTATTATATAGTAATATGATATTCTGTGCCTAATTATGGGGTAATTAAAGGCAAATTGTACAATATTTGACTCATTAGATTAAATTTGTTTATAATTAAGAAAATATTTTATATTTTATTTACAATTAACAGAATTTCATATATAATACATGTTAGTATTTGTGTTATTTGTAAAAAATCATGTATTTAGGAGTGAATTATTATGAACAAAAAACATTTAGCAGCTGCTTTTGCAGTATTTGCAGCTACAACTATGTCTTTCTCTGCTTTCGCAGCATCTGTTGATGCTAATGCACGTGCTTACGAACGCGCTGCAGCTGAGCAATATACTTACGCTGCACCTCAAGCAGCTACACCAGCGTACCAATCTGGTTATGTAACAAGCGCACCACGCCCTGGTTACAAACCATTACCAGCGGTACCTTACACAGCAGGTGACATGGCTCAACAAATGCCTGTATCTAAAGAATTAGGCGATCCAATCTTCGTAGCACCTGAAACAACAGCTGTAGGTCTTCAAATCATGGACCCTATCGCTACTAACAGCCAACCTGTATACCAAGAAACTGTAACTTCCGTAACAGCTAATGGTAACGGCAGTGCATATGTTTCCCGTTATAAAACTAACCAATTAAACGCATTCGACTTGTTGTTGAACGGCAAATCTTACACTTACGACTTGCCTGCATACACTAACGGCTACCAAGTGAAAACTGCTAGCTCCTACAACCGTGCTGGCGACGGCGTTGCAAATGTATTCTCTACAAACGTAATCACTGAAGCAGTTGTAAACAACAACTCCTTGCGTATCACTGTTAACATGACTCAACCAACAGCTGTAGCAGCTGCTAAATTGCGTTCCATGCAACAAACTGGTCAAGTAGCAGGCGGTGAAGTAGCTGCATTGTTCGCTTACAATGAAAGCTATGATGGTGTAAAACAAGCTGCTCATTACGACGTATTCAACAACGGCAACCGTTACATCGTTGTTAAATCTGGTGCTGTAACAGTTCCAAATGGTGCACAACACCCTTACGCAACTGCATTGTTCGCAGTTACTGACGACACTGTAGCAGCTGTAACAGTATCTGGCAACACTGCTGATACTTACGATTTAGTTAAAGGTACTGCATACGCAATTGCACAATCCGCTCGCGTATCTAACGCACGTACTCGCTAATTCTAACTATAATTCGTTACGAATTAACTATAATGGTGAAAGCTACAAGCCTTCACACCTAAAGACTATATAAATCACCAAATCCCCGAATGAGATATCTCATTCGGGGATTTTTTTAGCTAACTATATAGATTTCAGACTTAAAGAACTAACGCCTATAAGTAATCAAATTAATAGATTGGTAAATGTATTGTTATTATAATCTTGTGAATACTTCTAACGCTTTATAGGCCATCAAACGATAGCCACGTGCATTAGATGTACTTCACCAGCAAAGACAATTTGGCCGATTTGATCCGCTTCGTATAATGTTGTATAAAAGTCTATAACCTTCAAATCATGCTCTTTAGCATAGGCTTTCAGTTGTTCATTGACCTCTCGCACCACAATGTCGAGTCCATCCATATCACTATCGATTTGTGTTTCTAAACCAATAATAACCTTCCCCTTTGTGCTCGCTAGTTCAATAGCTTTCACCAAGGTCTTGAACACATATGTGCTATCTCGACCTTGCAAAATATCATTAGTACCACACATTAAGAAGATATGACGCGTTGAATCAGCTACAGCTGTAGGCAGCCATTTTTCAATATTATAAATCATGCCTTGCACAGAGCATCCATCTTCACCATAATTTGTAAAATGTACATTCTCTATAGATGCATCACAGATTTCAACCCACCCTTGGCCATAAGGCACATCATAACCACGGGTAATACTATCGCCAAAACAGATAATTTCCATATCAAGACCTCCTGTACTATGCAATAATCATATAACAAAAAGATGATTATACACAATATACATATTATGGAGTTTTATATGCATTTCTAATGGAATTACATGTATGACTATGGTATACTAATTCCACATAAGAGAGGTCTAACATGAGAAAACTTTATCCCTTTTTAATACTAGCATTGGCAACATTGCAATCTACTAGTGCCATTTCACAATATGAATTAGAGAACAAGCCTACTCAATACCAAGTAGCTTATAATAGTCCTTCAGAGACTGTGTATATCGACTTAAGTACAATCAGTCTAGCACAGGCAGGTCCTACGTATAGCACGCTTCATGCTCGTACAATTAGTCTGTATAAATCAGAATATCATAGCTGATTATTCAACTAATTATACATATCATCGAGGTAATACATCTAAAGATATTTATCTTATGGATTGGCATGTAGCACCAGCGAAATTCTACCAAGTAAATGGTGCTCCTATAGGAGCTGCTAACAATCAGCGCTCGGTCCTATCTACAGGTGCTCATGTTGCTACAAAAGGCTCTGCGGTAGCTGAAATAGGTCAGTTTATTTTACATAATGCATTGGAATTGGAGCGTATTACCTATACCTTTACGAATCCCTATGTACCACCTCGTCCATATAAACCAATCAATACACCTCCTCCTACAGAAGGTAAACCATTATTCGGTGTTCAACCACCACCAGGGGTATACAAACCGCTAAACCAATTAGAATCACCCTATACCGCTAATCAACCACGGTTAACACCATCTAAACTAGGTGTATATGGTCCTGTTCCACCACCTTCTCCACGTAGTCCAAGACCGAGTGACTGGATTCTTGATATCCAAAATCAAGATATGCCAGACCCTAATACACCTATGAGTGAATGGAGACCACAACCAGACTATCAGGCACCACACAAACCATAGGCAATATAACTAATATAAACGAAAGAGACTGAACAGCTCCTTACCTTAGAAGAACTGTTCAGTCTCTTTAATTTCATATTCTATTTGTTTCTATACAATCAGATGAACGTATTCTATTGATACTTTCACATTATTTAAGACGTACAAAGAACAATGCGATAGCACCGATAACAGGAGCGATGGCAAGAGTCATTAATGCAGATTGATAGCTACCTGTAGCAGTTAACATACTACCTAAAATCATAGGCGCCAACATAACACCGATTTGGTTAAACAAGTTTACAAATCCTGCTGTAGTACCACGTAAATGAGGTGCTGCGGATTGAATTACGAGAGCATTGGTTAATGCACTATGCATGAAAGCACCAATACCAAGGATTGGACCTGTTATGAAGAGCATATCTGGATTTGTAGTGCTCGCAAAGAGGATCAATGCTGGTGCGAATAAGAACATAACAAGAGCTACTAAATGGTTTTTCTTAATCGGTAAAATATCGGACAAGATACCGATAGTCGGTTTTGCAATGAGTGCTGCTAAACCAAAGGCAGACATTACATGTCCTGCATAGATAGCATTAACGCCAAGCTGTTTAACCATATACAAATTTGACCATTGTGCCACAGCCCAAGTCGCGCCTGTAGCAAAGAAGCCTGCAAAGGCAAGGCAGCAAATGTTGCGATTTTTTAAAACATGTAGCAAATTTTCCTTTAAAGAAGTCTTTTCGCCTACATGAGCAGATGTGGCACTCGCCTCTGCTTCTCGTTGTGCCAAGATTTCAGCACTTGGTTTACGAACAGTAAAATAGCTAAGAATGAAAACAAGGATTGGTAATACAGCTGTTAAAAGGAATGCATTTTGCCAACCATAATTAGTGGCTACATATGGTGCGTATAGGTTTACAGTGGTCAACCCAAGAGATGTACAGGACATAAATATACCAACTGCAGCACCACGTTGATTAGGACCAAAGTAGTCCCCAATAGCACTTAAACAAGATGCTTGTACTGGACCAGATACGATACCTAATAAGAAGCGCAATACCCAGCCATAGGTGTAATTATCGATGGTACTCATCAATGCCGTAATGAGCGCCATAGAAAGCAAGCTCACCAAAATCGTATAACGGTAGCCAATGCGATCCGCTAAGATACCGCCTGGTAAAACCATAATGGCATAACCCATATAAAAAGCGGATAAATAAGCCGTACCCATTTGAGGTGTGAAACTCAACGCTTCATTAACAATAGGCATCAAGGATGCCCAAGATAGGCGCATAACAAAACTAATCAAAAATGTTAGCCATACGCTGACAAGAATTAAAATCTGAGTTCGTGAGAAACTAAGTCGATTCATACGAGCTCCTTTCTACAGAATAAAAACATATAAAGTAATCATACTATAAATACAGGGTATTTTACAAACTTCAAAGATTAACAAAATACAATAAAAAGCCCTCTAGGCATAACCTAAAGGGCTTTCTAAATTGTGGCGGAGAGGGTGGGATTCGAACCCACGGCCCCTTGCGGAGTCACTGGTTTTCAAGACCAGCTCCTTAAACCACTCGGACACCTCTCCATAACGGTATTATTATATCAGATTGGCCCAATAATAAGCAACAACGTAATATCGTACAAGAAAAAAGCTGGCTCAAAGCCAGCTTTTTCATGTGTATTTGTTGTTAAAGTAATGTTTCAACTACTTACTATTGAATTAAGTATTCACTAATTATCATAAATTAGAATAAATCTTTTTTCCACATACCGATAATGGCAATAATAGAGAATACTAATGCAACACCTATAACCTCATAGAATCCCTCTGGATCATCTTGGAATGGCAATGGCACGTTTGTCCCCCACAAGCTAAATACGATTGTTGGCACCGCCATAGCAATAGTAAGGGTCGCCAACATTTTCATAACCAAGTTAAGGTTGTTAGAAATAATGGATGTGAAAGGCGTTCATCATGTTCATCAAAGATATTTGGAGTACATTTCAACCATCTCGATGGCCTGTTTATTCTCGATGATAACGTCCTCTAGTAAGTCCTCATCCTCTTCGTACATCTTGAGAAGGTGTTTATAGGAACTATGACCACGCAAGCGCAATAGACGTTCCATAACAGTACCATTTGTGCGCAATGCAGAGGTAAAGTATGTCATGGATTTCTGTAATTCCAACAATTGGAAGAAGTCTTTATTTTTTGTAGTATGACGCAATTGGATTTCAATATCGTCGGTACGACGGTTGATTTGTTGCAAGTAGCGCAAGAACATAGTTGCTGTGCGATACAAGATTTGGAACAAGAAACGCGTCTTTTTGTATGTATAGAACGTAGAAATCTGATTAGAAATGAACGGATACAATACTTCAGATTCTTCGAGGCAGACCGTAATAAAGAAGTCTGGCGTCAAGAAGATACCAAGCGGTACTGTATCATACATATCGTTACCGCGAATAACTGGAATGTTAATAACGATAAAGATGTAATTATCCTCTAACTCCACGTGAGAACGTTCTTCCATATCGAGAGCGGTTTTGAGAACGTCCGTTGGGATTTCCGTCAAAATATTGATAAGGGATAACTCATCGGGGTCTGGGTTCACCAAATTTACCCAAGAACCTTTTGTGGCATCTGATACAGTGCTATCGGAAACTAACTCTTCTTCTATATGTTTATACACCGTAATCATGCTATCCCTCCTTCCAACGAACTTATAGTAATCATCTAATAAATTATATACTATTTTATAGCTATTATTCAATTCAATTGTGAAAGTTTTGTGTATCTAGAACATACATATACAGTTTTATGTCTATTTATGATGTACAAATGTATATAGTAAAAGTATCGTAAATGTTTAATCCACACAATAAAATAACCTCTAAGTTAGTCAGTTACTAACCTAGAGGTTATTTATATCCGCCCTAATCATTCAGATTAGGAGAATGTAATTTATTTCGTTCCTCTACAGAGCTATAAACTCTGCTTTCACCTAATTACGGCGCAAGATACGAACAGAGTTCAAGATACAAAGGATGGATACGCCAGTATCACCAAATACTGCCCACCACATGGATGCATAGCCCATGAGGCCAAGCGCCATGATAAGGATTTTTACAGCAATAGCGAATACTACGTTTTGCCATGCTACGCGCAATGTCGCTTTGGACAAGTCAAGGATATGTGCAATAGCAGTCAAGGACGGACGCATGAATACAACGTCTGCCGCTTCGATAGCCGCATCAGCACCGCTACCCATCGCACCACCAACATCAGCACCAGCAAGTACTGGAGCATCGTTGATGCCATCCCCTACGAACATAGTTGGACCATATTCAGAGCGAATATCTTGTACTACGGACAATTTATCTTGAGGCAACAACTGAGCACGTACAGCACTTACGCCAGTTTCTTTAGCGATGTAATTTGCACTTGCTTCAGCATCACCTGTAAGCATAACAGTTTTAATATCTTGACCATTAAGATTAGCAATCGCTTCAGCAGAGTCTGGGCGAGCTTCATCGGCGATGATGATACGACCTAAGTATGTATTACCTTCTGCCACAAGAACTTCTGTGCCATATTCAGCAGCCTCTGTTGGATAGCCTTGAACATTATAGCGTTCCATAAGACGACGGTTACCAATAAGTACTTGTTGACCATCAGTCATACCCACCATACCTTCACCAGCTAACTCTTGAACGAAATCAGAAGGTTCCACTGTAAGGCCTTGATCTTTTGCTTCAGACACGATGCTTGTTGCGATTGGATGTGTAGAAACGGCTTCGATAGCTGCCGCCATGGATAACAATTGACTGGAACTTACATGAGAGCCTACAGTTTCTACGCTGTGAACTTTAAACTCACCAGATGTGATAGTACCAGTTTTATCAAGCGCTACTGCTTTCACATCAGCCAATGCCTCGATAACTCGACCACCTTTAAGTAAGATACCGTGTTTAGATGCGTTACCAATACCAGAGAAGAATGCAAGTGGTACGCTAAGTACCAATGCACATGGACAGGAAATAACGAGGAATGTTAAAGCTGTATAGATCCATTTATGCCATTCACCTGTAATAAGGGATGGGATGATAGCAACCGCTAAGGAAAGGGCTACAACGATTGGAGTGTAAACACGAGCAAAACGCGTAATGAAGCGATCGATTTTAGGTTTGGAAGATGCGGCATTTTCAACGGCATCAAGGATTTTTGTAACCATAGATTCTTCAAGAACCTTATCTACACGCATTGTAATGCGACCAGATTCGTTGATACAACCTGACATAAGTTGAGTGCCAGGTACAGCGCGAACAGGTACAGGTTCACCTGTTACAGGAGCGGTGTTAACGCGGGTTTCACCTTCAAGCACTGTGCCGTCTAGAGGAATTAAATCGCCAGGACGAACTTCGATAGTCCAGCCTACTTCAACCTTTTCAGGAGCCATAACTACGATTTCACCACCGCAGCATGTATCCACAACACGTACCTCTTGAGGACGCATATCGACTGCATTCATGATTTCTGTACGGCTACGATCAGTTGCTTTTTCTTCGAAGAACTCACCGATACGGTAGAACAAGATAACGCCAACTGCTTCAGGCAATGCGTCGATTGCAATAGCGCCCAATGTAGCGATAGACATCAAGAAGTTTTCATCAAATACTTCACCTTTTTAGGATATTACGACCTGCGATGCGCAATACTGGGAACGCAAGAAGAATATACGCAACATAGTAAATTGGAGTTTCAATAGCTCTCTGGCAAGCTGATAGATGGCACAAAGGAAGTCAATGCTTCATAGATCATGAATAGCAAACCAGCTACAATAACAGCAATTGTTACAGCCTCGCTACCGTGGTCGTGATCATGACCATGGTCATCCATAGCCGCTTTTAGATTTACGTTCATAATCAGCTACTGTAACACCCTCTTCGATGGCATCACAAATGTCTTGAATGTCACGTTTAAGAGCTTCGCGGTCTTCCCAAGAGCCGGTTAATTTTAATTGATGTGTAGCAAGTGTAAAATTTGGCAGTCTCTACCACATCCATTTTACGGATACGATCTTCAATTTTTTTGCTGCGCAGTTCGCACAGTTCAAATCCTTCAACAACAATGTTTCTTCCATGATATCTCCTTTGATAATAGTTAAAAGCTTCTATCCTGTATTGTAAATTAATAGGTAATATTTTTTTCTAATACTTATTAGACATATCTTGTTTCATATCTTGTTATATATGTTCCTAAACATTTTTCATCAGATATTTTTATCATTTATATGAATACCTGTTCATATGTTTATATTACATCAAAGGAGATTAATTGTCAATATAAAATCATATTCAACATATATTAAATTTTATTTACTTTAGTTCTAACTATATTCACCTTATATCAAATTTCGTTCTACCAGGAATTTATGTGCTACATCAGCTGGCAGTTGGTGTTCCGTTTCAACAGCGTAATTCATCTTCGCCATCTCTTGATCTGTAATCGTATGATTCAAACTTTCTAATACAGGGCGCAGTTCAGGATGAGCAATCAATACTTCGCTACGCACCACATTACCAGACATATAAGATGGATATAAATGTTTATCATCTTGTAACACCGTAATCGGTGTAATACTTAATTGACCATCAGTCGTGAATATCGGCATTGCATCCACCTCATCACGACCAATAGCCGTATATTTTAGCCCTATATCCATATCTTTAGTAGCTTTAAAACTCATGCCATACACGCGTTGTAATCCAGCATAGCCATCTTCACGTCCAAAGAAATCATATTCCCCTCCTAATGTTAGGGATGGTGCTATACGAGCAAGATCCGAATACGTTTTTACGCCATAACTCTGAGCAATTTCATTACGCACTCCTATGCCATAGGTATTATTAAAACCGTACATGCCGACCCACTCAAAATTATATTTCTCTTTATAGGCCTGTGAAAGCTCATTAAATAGACTTTCATCATACGTATCTGTACGTTTTAGCACAGCAGACCAAGCCGTACCAGTATATTCAGGATATATATCAAATTGGCCAGAAAGCATAGCTGGTTGAATATTTGATGTACCACCACCGACACCTTCTGTAACCTCTACGGTTAAATCAGTCTTCTTCTCGATTAATTCTTTTAAGATATTCCCCAAATAAGCTGTTCAGTCATAGGCTTCGTTGCAATATGAATAACATCAGTCTTCACATGATGGCAATACATAGCCCAGCCACCTATACCCATCGCAATTATCGTCATAATCGAAACAAATATAATCGTATAGCGCTTCATATGAGGGCTAATACGTGTTACTCTTTCACCTAGAGAAAAGAGAGCATCAACGGTAATGGCTAATAGGGCAATCAGTAGACTGCCTGCAATTGTCAAAGCACTTTGATTTGTTGTAATCCCCCTATAAATCGCCACACCTAAGCCACCAGCACCAATAAAAGATGCAATACCTGTCAAGGCAATGGTCATAACGAGCATAGTCCGTATACCAGCCATAATAGTCGGCATGGCCAAGGGAATCTCTATATTCCACAAAGCGTTGAATCCGCGTAAGTCCTAACGCAATTCCCGCTTCACACATAGCTTGATCAATTTGGTTAAGACCAGTAAATGTATTTCGTACCATCGGTAATAAGGCATAGATAACCAGTGCAATGATAGCGGTCGTATTACCAACACCCGATACATACAACAAAAGGCCTAACATCGATATAGATGGAATCGTATATAGGAAATTAACCACTACCATAACGGGCGCAGCTAGCCGTTTATATTCGTATATAAACACACCCAATAATCCACCGATGATGGTCGCAATAACAGAAGCTAATACTGAAATTTCTATATGTTCCCATAACAACTGGAGGAAAAAATCATAGCGATTGATAAGTAATGATATGACCTCATGCATTACAGATACCGCCTTTCTCATAAAACAATACAAAGAGTATATATAGTCATATAACAGCTAATCATATAGGGTATTTTTATACGAGAATATAATTAAATTACAACCCTTTTCATCATTGTATACCGAATCACACCTTAACTCTAGCCCTTAAACCATATATAAAGACAACTCTTTATATTGTCATATCATACAGATTCAATTCCTTAATAGATCTAAAGGGAATATCTATGCCTTGAACAGATATAATTTGCATTTGCGCACTAATCATATCAACAGCCCCTATAAGCTCTGTATATCTTTGTTTATTGTAGTAAACAATTCGCACCCATTCTCCGCAATGTATAGTCTGTAAAACCTTATTTAACTCATCTACTTGATCCTCCGATAGCTCTACACGATGCTCTTTAGGCCGTGCCACAGCTGCCAGTAATACTTCAAATCCCTTTAATGCCGCAAAGGGCATAAATTGTTTTGCTCGTTGCAAACGAGACATACGATGTTTCATTAATGTATACCTCCCCTTATGCGACTAATCTATTTTCAATTGTTGTCCTTCGTTCAATTACCATGGTATCCATTACACTATTTATTCCCCATTATGGCCACCTACCAAGGTATTTCTAAAGCGCATTGTCCCTTCATCTTGCAAGCTAGAGGCACGTAAAATAGAGTTTTTACCGAACTGCTCCTTGATAGATAACATCGCCTCATGTACTTGCCGCTCCTTTTCCTCTTCCTCCGTCACAAGAGAGCTGAATAAATCTACCTCCTGAGGTATAGCAGAGCGATTGACTAAATCCTCAAAGCTTACGCCTATACGCCGTATAAGTTCATTTTTATGGCAATGTTGTTCATATAATTTAATTACTGCCGTCGTTAATGCTTGCAATGAATCAGTGTACTGTTTAAGCTTTTTAGAACCTCCAGTAGAGCGCACCATATCATCTGCATAGCCAATATGAATATGAATATGATTCGTAACCCCTTTGATTTGTAAAAGCTCTAGTACCAAGGACTCCACCATTTCTCGCATAGGCACGTACGCCTCTTCATAAGTATAGTTACGCAATAAAATCTGGCTATGCGAGATAGAATGCTTGATAGGACGATACGCATGGATATCTGCAATCGTACACGGCTCACGGCCCCAAGCATGATCGATAATGAGCTCTGCATTAACACCAAATTCCTTGTACAACTTGGCCTCTGGAACCATGGTGATGCCATGCAAATCATAAGCGCCATACTTGTGCAAACGATTGGCTATACCCTTACCAATCTGCCAAATGTCGGTCAACGGCTGATGATACCAAATTTTCTCTTTAAAGAGGCTTTCATCAAGATAACCTATAAAGTCAGGCGCATGTTTTGCGAGGATATCGAGAGCAATTTTGGCGAGAAATAAATTCGTTCCAATCCCAACAGTAGCATAAATATTAGTCGCCTCTAGTACCGCATCAAGTAACATCTGCGCTAGCTCACGAGGCGTTTTCTTGTAAAGTGGCAAGTAGGGGGTGATATCGATGAAATACTCATCGATGGAGTACACATGCACATCCTCAGGTGCCACATACTTGAGCAAGGTCCCATAAATCTGAGCAGACGCCTGCATATACCGCTTCATATGGGGCTTTACCGTTAAGTATTCAATGTGTGGAGGAATCTCAAAAAGACGACTGCGATTCTTAACGCCTAACTTTTTTAAGGCCGGTGAAATAGCCAATGTAATAGCCCCTTTGCCACGAGACCCATCGGCCACCACCAAAGGCGTCGTAAACGGATCCAGCCCCAAATCGGCACACTCCACAGACGCGTAAAAACTCTTCAAATCAATGCACATATACATTCGATCCGTATCAGCTGAACCCATACAAACACCTCCTCAAACCGCTAAATAACTAGACTCTACAAGAAATATAAAAAGAAGAATTTCTATGATTAGTATAACAAAAATACAGAGTATTTTCAAACATATGTTTGTTGTTATAGCGGCAAATTTTGGACATAAAAATGAAAAAGTACCTACTATTAGACATCAAATCTAATAATAGGTACTCTTAAGTACGTGTATAACCTAACCCAAAACTTCTATTCCCAGTTCTTCCAACAATACACTGAAAACTATCTGGTGCCAATATATTGATGGGACACCTTCATATGTACAGTGATAAAAAGAAAGGACTATACTTATGCAGCGACATCAGGTCACGAGGAGCAAAGAAGTATAGTCCTTTCTTTTTAATTAAAATGTAGCTATGTTACGGGGCCCCATCAATATATAGGAACTAACCGATAGTTTTCATTATTGTTCCGGCCCCATGTCTCGGAATTCCACGTCTCTAAATTGGGTTAATTCCCCAATGAATTGGAGTTCCACGGTACCGACGGAACCATTACGGTGCTTACGAATGAGAACTTCTGCGTTGTCCCCTTTTTCGGAGTTTTCATCGTAATATTTATCGCGGTACAAGAAGATAACGATATCCGCATCTTGTTCAAGAGAACCAGATTCACGAAGGTCAGATAGTACAGGCCGTTTATCGGGTCTGCTTTCAACACTACGAGACAATTGAGATAAGGCGATGAGCGGCACATTGAACTCACGAGCGATCAATTTGAGGTTACGAGAGATTTCAGACACCTCTTGTTGACGGTTCTCGCTGCCCTTGCCGGAGTTGCGGCCTTGCATCAACTGAATATAGTCGACGATAACGAGATCAAGACCATGTTCCACCTTAAGACGGCGCAATTTAGATCGCATATCTTGTACGGTAAGGCCCGGCGTATCATCAATAAAGAGCTTGGATTTACTCATGCGATCCGCTGCAGCGATAACCTTTTCCCAGTCAGTAGGATCCATGTTCGCACGGCGCAATTTTTCAGAACTCACACCTGCCACGGAGGATAGAATACGACCAACGAGCTGTTCCTTGCCCATTTCTAGGGAGAAGAATGCTACCGTCTTGTCGTACAACATCGTTACGTTTTTGAGCAATATTCAAGGTGAAAGCCGTTTTTCCCCATCGCAGGACGGGCTGCTACGAGGATGAGGTCAGATTTTTTTGTAGACCATTGAAGACATGGTCCACATCTTTAAAGCCTGTTGGAACGCCTGTAATAGCACCATCATGCTGTTGCAATGCATTTAATTTATCTAAGTTAGATAATACAACCTCCCCAATAGGAGCAAATGATGATTCGGACTGTGTTTGACCACTTACGTCCAATACCATTTGTTCCGCCTTGTTAAGGATAGCCGTTGGCTCATCTTCGCCAGCGTACGTCATGCCTACGATTTTATTCCCTGCATCGATAAGGCGGCGCAACTGAGCTTTCTCACTGATGATTTTCGCATGTTCCTCTACATTGTAGGACACCGATTCATTAGCCAAAGATGTAATATATGCAAGACCCCCTACCGCATCGAGACGCTTACGACGATCTAGCTCTTCACCAACGGTGATAAAGTCCGCCGTCTTGTTAGCATGCACGATTTCTAAGATGGCATCATAAATAATACGATGCGCATCGCGGTAAAAGTCTTCAGATTTTAGAATACTCGTTACCGTATCGACAACGGCACCCGAGTTGGATCCATTCGTTAATAAAGCCCCCAAAACGGCTTTTTCCGCATCTAAATTATGCGGTGGAATGCGTACATCCATGATAATCCCCTTTATAAAACCACTATGGATAAAAGAATTCACCATACTCAAAGAGCATGGTGAACACTATTATTCAGCTACTACGTTAACCTTGATAGTACTTGTAATTTCAGGATGAACACGAACGAGTACATCATGTACGCCTAATGTTTTCAATGGTTCTTTGATTTCGATTTTCTTTTTATCGATATCTACTTTGTATTGAGCTTTAGCTGCGTCAGAAATATCTTTTGCAGTAACGGAACCGAACACACGTCCTTCTTCACCCATGCGAACTTTTACAGTTACTTCAACCTTAGCCAATTGAGCTGCCAAGATTTTAGCTTCGTCATTCGCTACAACTTTGTGGTGAGCAATGGATTCTTGTTTTTGTTTCGCATTATTTACGTTAGTTGCTGTACCTTCAAGGCCAAGACCTTTTTTGATCAATACATTACGGCCATATGCGTCGCTAACTTCAACGATTTCGCCTTTTTTACCAACCTTTTTAACGTCTTCTAACAATACTACTTTCATTGTTCTTCCTCCTCTTTCTCAGCGGAATGAAGGGCTTCAAGAGCATGCTCTAAGATAGCCTTCTTCGCTTCCTCTATCGTCATACCTTGTAATTGGGCTCCAGCCACTGTTCTGTGACCGCCGCCACCCAAGGCTTCCATTACAACCTGTACGTTTACCTTGCCTTTGGATCGAGCGCTAACGCCGATACCGCCGTCATTCAAGGAGTAAAGTACAAAGGCTGCTTCAATATCTTCATTACTGATGAGCATGTCTGCACTTTGTGCAGCTAATGCCATCATATCCTTCAAACCTTCAGGTGCCACGGAAATAGCAATCCCTTCAGTTCGACTGGCTTCAAATACCATTTTAGCACGCAATTGGACAGAATCGAAGGTTTCAATAAACAATTGTTTAACCTTTTCAATATCCGCCCCTGCACGGCGCAAGAATGCAGCCGCTTCAAAGGTACGGGCCCCAGTTTGTTGAACAAAGTTCTTCGTATCGAGTACGATGCCCGCATAAATGCCTGTAGCTTCAGCTTTTGAAAGTTTTACGCCACCACCTGCATATTGTACAAGCTCTGTTACGAGCTCAGATGTAGATGATGCCGTTGGTTCCAAGTACGTAAGCAATGGATTTTCTACAAAGTCCGCTGCACGACGATGATGGTCGATAACGATGCGTCGTTCAGAAATTTCCAGAGCCTCTGGAGCTGCTACCATTTCTTGGCGATGTGTATCACAAACAATGGTGAGCGTATTAGCATCTACCCAAGCTTTTGCCGCTTCAGGGGTGATGATATGTTCTGTCCAGAACTCAGCTTCTTTCAGAACAGTTACCATTTTATCAATGGCGCTTGTTTCCTTTGAAAGTACGATGCGTAATTCTTTACCCAAGGTACGTGCAATAGCTACAACACCGATAATACCACCTAACGCATCATAATCTTCACGCTTATGACCCATCACAAGAATTTTATCGGAATCAAGCATAAGCTCATGTAAGGCTTGTGATACAACACGAGCACGAACACGAGTATTCTTCTCAACGCCAGCTGTATTCCCCCCAAAGAAGCGGGTGCTTTCACCATCCATAATACACACTTGGTCACCGCCGCGACCTAATGCAATATCTAAGGCGGCACGAGCTCGGCTCGATACCTCTTTTACAGAGCCTACGTTCTCGCTAATTCCGATAGAAATTGTTGCTGGCACTTGACGGGGAGAAGGCAATTTACGGATTTTCTCAAGGATTTTAAACCCATCTTCCTCCATCGCATGAAGTGCACCACGAGAAATAGCAAAGGTATACATATCATCTTGGAAGTTACGAATGAAGCCTTCTTGTCTATCAATTTCATCCGTAATAATATTATTAATATCGGTCCAAACGCTAGTATACTCGCGATCACTAAGACCTTTTGTCAATTCTTCGAGATTATCAATTTGAATCATGCCCCACACAGGTTGGTCTTCTTCGGCTTTAATACGGGCCTTTTCGAGAGCCGTAATGTCCTTAAAGTACAGAGCCATGACTGCATGTTCGGCCAATTCATCTTCGCTATTGATATCTGGTCGTGTATCACGAGGATCGATGAATTTATAGATGATTTGGAAATATCTTTCATCGTATTTTTCCGTCATAAATCCGGATTTACCCCAGATTTTATCGATACGGAAGCCAGGCAATAGAGCAGACATTTTTTGAATCTTATTCCAATCTACTGTAACCCAATCTGCAAAGACACTATTATTCCATACCAAGGTACCTTGTTTATTAACAAGGACAATGCCCATTGGCAAGTTTTGTAAAGCAAAGTTAGAAGCTTGTGTGACGTTTTTCATCATCGCCCCAAACTGTTCTCTTGCTAAACGACGCCGGTTATGAAGGGTATTGTAGTTTACCAAATATGCCGCTACTACAATAATTAATGCTAAAACTGCAACAGCCCAGTTCAAATAGGCCAGCAATAATAACAACAATACAATAACGGTAATAATGGTAACTTCTAAACCTTCCCATTTTCGTTGAAAGGATTTCATAACGGCCTCCTTTCTGTTACAAGCTACGTTTTTGGAAACGTACTCGCATATCTAAAAACATATCTAAAATACCATATATAACGAGTGCCATAGGACTCATCACATATAGGAAGCCTATAATAGCAAACTTAAAGATGCCTGCCAAGTTATAAGACTTCATAATGGATAGCAAACATGTAATGCCATTTAGACCACATATCATGCCCCCAAATAAGGCAATATTCAGGCCTATATCTGAAAGAATACCATTAGCATAGCCCAAGTACTGACCGCCATAGGCAAGGATAATACCTATTGCTAATGTACCAGCACCCCAAATCGGCATTCGCCACGTATCCATTGTTGGCAACGTACGCATAACACTATTTGTACGACGACCAATATAAGATACAAGCTTAGCTGAAATATAGGTTACGATTACATTGGCAGCAAACCAGTACGCTAACAGCATACGCTTTGCTTGATCAAAAGCAAAATCTAAGCGGTTAATATACTCATTCATTTGCTCTTGTGTCATAGGTTGCTGTTTCACAGACTCAATAATAGCATTCTTAAGATCTACATCAATCATATGGTTAATCTGAGATAAATCAAAGGATGTAAGTCCTGCAGATACGAGAATCCCTATAAGGCTCGTTAACGTAAGTGCAATAGCTGGTATAACGATGAGCTTACCAAAGGACCAATTGGCTCTGAAAGCTTCACCGAGGAAAATACTTGGCAAGGAATATGCCAAGATAGTAGCCATTGCCATTAATGGGCCTACTAACAAGGAGACAAGAACGAATGCTACCACTGATGCAGCACAACTATATCGGCTGCCCCAACGGATACCAATGATTGCAATCCCAGCTGGCGCAACCAAGGTTGCTAACAAACTGAGGATAGGAACCGTAGAACCTACTATGGTTAACATAACAACGATGGCTGATACAAATGCTGTTTCTACCATCGCTCTTGTATTTGTCTGTTTCATAAATCTCCATTCTAAATAAAAGAAGATAGATTAATTGGTATCTTTTAATTATAACAGTTTAAAAAGGTAACTTCAAATACCCTATGTAGTAGACAAATGCGATAGCACTGCTATTTATGGTAGATTCAAATAGTTCCTTTTAACATGTTAAAAGTACCACACCATGAGGTGCGGTACTTTCATATATTGTATTTGATTATACGTCTTGAATAATCGGCAAAATCATAGGACGACGGCGAGTTTTATCATAGAAGAATTTACCCAACGCGTCACGTACGTTTTGCTTAATAGTAGTCCAATCTTTAATACGTTGCATTTCGCATTCTTCAAGGACTTGGTCTACACGGTGTTCTGCAGCGATCATAAGTTCTTCTGCATCACGTACGTATACGAAGCCACGAGATACGAGGTCTGGACCAGCTACAATTGTACCAGAAGCTTTGTCCATCGCCATAACAACGATAACCATACCTTCTTGAGCCAATTGTTGACGGTCGCGAATAACGATATTACCTACGTCACCAACGCCAAGACCATCTACGAAGATAGCGCCAGCTTGTACACGACCGGCTTTACGACCACCATCTTTATCGAATTCAAAGATTTGACCATTGTCTCCGATAAGGACTTTCTTAGGATCTACGCCCATAGCAACACCAAGTTCACCATGACGGCGCAACATGCGGTACTCACCATGAACTGGGATGAAGTATTCTGGACGAACAAGGTTAAGCATTGTTTTAAGCTCTTCTTGGCTCGCATGACCAGATACGTGAATACCACGATCCTTACCATATACTACATGGCAACCTAGACGAAGCAAGTTATCGATAGTTCTACCTACAGCACCTTCGTTACCAGGAATTGGTGTAGCAGAGATGATAACAGTATCATTCGGTGCCAATTCTACAGTACGGTGATTGCTAGTGGCCATACGGGACAAGCCTGCCATCGGTTCACCTTGAGAACCTGTTGTTAAAATCATGATTTGATCATCCGTGTAGTTGTGCATTACATCTACGTCGATGATTGTATTTGGTGGAATGTTCAAGTAACCGCGTTCTTGAGCGATTTCTGTAACATTTACCATGCTGCGGCCCATAACAACAACCTTACGGTTGAACATAACTGCCGCATCAATAGCTTGTTGGATACGGGATACGTTAGATGCGAATGTAGCCAATACAACGCGGCCTTTCGCTTCACCAACAGCTTGTTTAATAGCAGGGCCTACGGAGCTTTCAGAACCTGTAGTACCTGGTTTTTCAACGTTTGTAGAGTCGGACATCAAGGCCAATACGCCTTTATTGCCGAGCTCAGCAAATTTGTGCATATCCATCAAACGGCCATCAACTGGGGTTTGGTCGATTTTAAAGTCACCTGTGTGAAGTACAGTACCGATTGGTGTATCAAAATACACAGCGCAAGAGTCAGGAATGGAGTGGTTTGTTTGGATAAAGCCAACCTTAACTTGACCAATTTGCACTTCATCGCCTGCAGCAATAGTACGAAGACATTTTGGAGATACTTTATGCTCTTTGAATTTGCCTTCAATCAAGCCACAAACGAGGTTTGTTGCATATACTGGGCAGTTAATTTCTTTCATAAGGTATGCCAAGGAACCGATATGGTCCTCGTGACCATGAGTAATTACGACAGCTTTCACGCGATCCTTATTCTCGATGATATAGCTCATATCAGGAATAACGATATCTACGCCAAGCATGTCTTCGCTAGGGAACGCAAGACCAGAGTCGAGAACGATAATTTCGTCCTCATATTGGAAGATGGTCATGTTTTTACCGATTTCACCAAGACCGCCAAGAGGGATGATTTGGAATTTACCCTTGTTAGCGCCATTTGGTGTACGACCTACTAATTCCACTTGTGCCTCTTGATGATTGCGGTTCGTGGAACGGTTATTTGGACGATTGTTGTGACGGTTTTGACCATTTTGGCCATTGCGACCGGTATTATTAGTACGCGTGTTGCGCGTATTTTCACTACGTTCACCGCGTGGTGCACGAGTTTGGCGTGGTTTACGTTCTGTACGTTCTTGACCTTCACCTTGCTCGGCATTGCGACGAGTATTTGTACGGCGTGTCGTATTAGTACGACCACTATTTGTATTTGTACGAGTATTTGTACGGCGTTGACGTGTTGTGCCTTCGCCTTCGCCAGCTGCTTGTTGACGAGTACGACCTTCGCCAGCAGGACGGCGTGTATTAGTGCGGCGGCGAGTCTGTTTTTGTTCGCCTTCAGCCACAGCTGCACGAGTAGCATTTCTTGCTACTGTCGGTTCTGCTTTCACTTGTGCAGTAACCTGATTATCTGTTGTATTCACAGTTCCTCCTAAAATTTTGTTCATTATTTTATTTAACATAGTTTCTTTTCTCACCTATCACTTGAATTGATCTATGCTACGGAGGCCACACAAAGAAAAAGGCGCTAAAATACTAGCGTCTCGTCAAATAGGCGCAAAGATGCGCTATCAATTTTTGCCGTTCCTAGTGTTGTTGTGACCATTTGCCATAGCAAATGAGTATATTGCCGTCATTAGACATGTCAGCCGCGACGGGTACGTTCTCTTCGTTCCAATCTAATGGGTTTTGCAATATAATCCGATCGATTTTGATGAAAGCCTCGCTTTCATACGTTATGTCTATTGTAACATAAAAATAGCGTTAACAAAAGAGGGTAGCCCCCATGTTAACGCTATTTAGATATATCACATTCTATTTGTCATCATCTGGCATAGTTTTGTAAAATCCTTCGATACGCCACGCACCATTCTCTTCAATGACAGAAATATAGCGCTTCATCGGCGTTGATTCTACAACACCGGCGCCAACCTTTGTGGTTTGTAGGCTTGCATCAAAGACAATGCGCTTCAAATCTCCTGTGCGACTCACCCTTGTAACACCTAGGGATACTACATCCACCTTTGGCGCCTGTTTCATAGATGCTAGCCATTTTTGTTTTTCTGTCGGGTTTGTACTAGATTGGCTAATGATATAGGTGAAAGCCTTATCATAATCCTTGTTATTCAGGGCATCAAAATAATTTTGCACAGAAGCTCGCGCTGCTTCCGCACTGCCTTCACCAACGATAGAGTTTGTAAACCATCCGTCAGGGAATACCTCATTAGCGGGTCCCATCGCACGTAAAGATGCACCAAATGCACAGATTACTACAACAAGTAACCCCACAAGAACACGTGTTGTTAAAGCACTACTCGTAGGAGATGCTTTCATGATAGATGCCAATCGCTTATCTATGACGATATGTTGCAATGCGCTGCCATATTGATTATCCTGTGGCTGTCCTTTTAAGCATAATAAACCTAATACGATCAGTGGCCCTACAAAGGGAATAAGAAACAACAACAAGGTAGCACTGCTTTTACCCGTATCATGGAGTCGTCGTACAGATAAAGCAGCCAAAGGCATCAGGAAACTAAGCTAAGTATGGCAACAATAAGACCTGCCAACCCGATTAGATACGGTCCCGTATGGAATATGGCTGTCAAACCATAAAATACCGCTAGCAAGCCAATAATAGCAATATGCCATAACAAGAGAAACTGGAAAGACTCCCTACGAGAGGCGCGCCCATCTGTATCCATAAACTTTTTCCCCATTACATAGAGGAATGTATCCTTATAGCTTAGCTGATAATGAGACAACGGATAGATGACATCACCTTCTGGCGCGATACGCTCCACCTCTGTTGCCACTGTATACTGCCCACAGGTAGGGCAAAACATAGCCGCCTCATCACAATAATGACGGCAAGCATCACAATAACGTTTCATAAACTTCTCTCCAAAACTCTCTAAACATGCTCTTAAAAGCTCTCTCCAAAATGTTCTCTTAAAAGCTCAAGCTCTTGAATACGTAAGAACTTATCAAACTATATTATCTTAAATACGTATCTACAGCCTCTGCAAACCCTTGTCGATAGAGATTAGCCCCACCGTTTGCAGGGTGGCGCAAGCCAATAGCAGACAGTCCAAATTTGCCCATTGTATCAGCAGACTTTTGCCCTACTGCGAGCATAAGAGGTTCTACACCGCCTAGCTCTAGATGTAAATCTAACAAGCGTTTTGTGTACTCCCACCCCAATTGTTGTTCTCTATCCGTAGGCGTGCGATTCGTCAACGGATTTCCATCCTTATGTGGGTGAAACGGGAATATATTCCACAGCAACGTGTCATATGGGTCGATACCTTTCTACGATAGCACTCCACACCACCGTATCAGTAGGTTCATTAAAGCCATCCTTCTGCTGTGTTCCTTTCAATAAAGAACTAGTAGGAGAACTAGTCCGTTCCAATCGAATAGACGTGACATCCTTCGCACGAATGGTTTTGTGCTTATCTAATAGCATTCTCTCACAAGTAATAGCAATACCTGTGAAGCGTCCCCCTTGATACCCTACAGCCTCAGCCACTACAAAAACCTTAGCTCGACCTAAACGAGGCAATAAATAGGCTACCAAATTATCTCGACGCACTTGGGCCCGCATCAAAACCATCTGTAACGATCTCTAAATCAGGATTTACCTCTCCCCAAGGATTATGAACGAGACTACCTTGATACTGGGCAAGCCAATCTACAAAACCGCGCACCTTCTCTACTCTCTCTGCATCAAAGGACTCTATATATTCATCAAAAGACATGCTCTTCTCTAACTCAAATAAAGACATACAGCCTCCAGTTTAAATTTCATATGTTATTACCGATATATATCTACTATACATGATAATTACACGAATTGCATAAGAAATATATAGTTATATGTACTACAATCAAGATGTCACCACTCCGTTCTGGGGAAACAGGTACAGAAAGGAGGTGCACCAGTGGATAAAGTATTTACAATCTTTCTAATACCAATTCTGACAAGTGTGGTTAGCTATCTCATTTGTAAATGGCTCGATTGGTATTTTAAATGGTGATGAGCCTCGTTTTATAAACGTTATCAGATAAATAAAGAAACCACCTAGGTATATCGCAGTCCCTAGGTGGTTTCTTTTGTGCACTCAGTGGAGCACTTACAATCTTTAGCTACTTATAGTATACATTATTTTAGAATTTTGTCCATTATAAAACACCCAAGCAGAAAAGTTCTTGGGTGTTTCTTTTGATATATATAACTAAATATAGAACTCGATTTTGTCTTCTTTTGCCAATTGAAATTGTTCGAAGATGTGGTTCCGTATATTAACAAAGTTCGGCGATGTACGGTCGGTTCTGTCGATGATGTTTACAGGGATAATAGTTTGTACACGACCTGGGTTTGCCGCTAGTACTACAACGCGGTCCGCTAGAACTACGGCTTCTTCAATGTCGTGGGTAACGAATACAACTGTCTTGCCTTCTTCACGGCAGATACGAGAGATTTCGTCTTGCAAGTTGATACGTGTCAGTGCATCAAGTGCGCCTAGTGGTTCATCCATGAAGATAATATCTGGATCAACAGCTAGTGCACGAGCGATGGATACACGTTGTTGCATGCCCCCAGATAGTTCTGCAGGGTAGCGATTACGGGCATGGTCGAGACCTACCATCTTAACGTATTTGTCGATAATAGCAGGACGCTCTTCTTTAGGTACCTTTTTACTTTCAAGGCCAAGCTCAATATTGCTTTCCACCGTACGCCACGGCAACAAGCCATAGTTTTGGAATACCGTTACATATCTGAGTTGAGGCGCTTTCACCTCTTCACCGTCGATAGTAATGGAACCAGATGTAACGAGCTCAAAGCCTGCTATAGCGTTTAATAGCGTACTTTTACCGGAACCAGAAGGGCCTAAGAGACAAATAAACTCGCCCTTTTCAATATCTAGATTAATATCTTCAAGAATGGTGAGTGGTTCCCCATCTTTCATAAATTCCTTGTGTGCATTGCGCACCGAAATGTAACCCATGAGGCCACCTCCTATTTCTCAATACCCCAACGTTTGTAAATCCATTTTTCGATGAGGGATACGCCCCAATCGAGTAAAAGCCCAACGAAACCGATGGTCAAAATGGCTACCATCAAGAGATCGTTACGCAAGTTATTTCTCATATCGATAATGAGGAAGCCAAGGCCTGTTTGGGAGCCTACCATTTCCCCTGTTACAAGGAAGATCCAGGCCGTACCAAGGGCAATGTGAAGACCGGATGCAATACCAGGGAATACGGCAGGTAATACGATTTTAAATAACAGTTCTGGCTGTTTAATACCAAAGTTGCGCGCTACCTTGATGTACACAGGGTCAATATTTTGAATAGCAGACACGGTGGACAATAGCACCGGGAAGAATGCTGCGATAAAGATGATAACGATAGCTGGTGCTTGGCCGATACCGAAGAAGAGAACGATAAACGGCAACCACGCCACAGGAGAAATTGGTCGAATGACTTGAACGATTGGATTGATGTAGTTCCAAATCCCCTTGTACCAGCCCAAGATAAGGCCGAAAAATACGCCAGCTGCAACAGAAATAAGATAGCCGATAAAGAAACGCACTAAACTATCTGCAATATCTTTAAAAAGAACACCGTCGCCTATAAGTTCTCCAAATCCGAGTAATACCTTATATGGCGTTGGAAATAGCGCTTCATTAAAACCGCCGAGGCGAACGATCAACTCCCAAATTAGCCAAGCTGCGATAAATGAACCTGGCACATATGTATATTTCTTCATGGTCCCCCTCCTATGGTAACAATGATGTATCTACAAACTCTGAATAGGTCGGCACTTTTTTGATTAAATCAATATGTGTCATATGATGCACAAGCGCATTATAACGGTCCTCTGTAAGGGCTAAATCTTTAAACCCAATCACTTGTAAGGAACGTTCAATAATAGGATCCTTAAACTTTAAATATTTTAAGGCAATTTCTTTTTGGGACTCTGGATGCTCATCTAGGTATTTACCTGCATCGAGATAGGCTTTTGTGAAAGCTTTTGCCAAGTCATGATGTTCATCGACGAATTGACCATTAAACACAAGAGCACAGCAAATATTATCATGCCAGAGATGGTCAGGATCTTCAAAGACCTTCCCAGTTCCCATTTCAAGGGCTAGAGAGCCAAATGGTTCGGCTACACTATACCCAAAGCAATTTGACCTACCGATAGAGCAGATGGCATTTCTGGAGGGCTCATTTCTACGATTTGTACATCTTTTTCAGAAAGACCCGCTTCTTCAAGCATGCAATCCACGAGAACTTTTTTTGAGTGGATTGTTTATGAGGGATAGCAAAGGATTTGCCTTTTTAAGTCTTGAACGGAGTTAATATCCTTATTGACGATGATAATATTACCCTCTGTATGACCAAGTGCGAGACAGACGAACATCAATGCCTTGTTCACGAGCCTTTACACCCAGTTCAACAAGAACAGCCATGCGGCATCTACCTTACCTGTATTTAATGCATCCATCAGCTCTGGCCAAGATCCATATTTAACAAGCTCTACATGTACAGGACCATCTGCCGTTTCTAATTCTTTTGTGGCGAATACTGGCAATGCATGGGTAATTGGTAAATAGGCTACGCGTACAGTCTTTAATTCTTGAGCCGTCTTTGGTTTATGGTGTTCATAATAACCATAGGCTATGCAGCCAATAACTAAGAGAACCACTCCGATGATTAGATACCATGTCTTCTTCATAACTTCCCCTCTTTCTACCTCACAACAAGGGGCGTTTTTGACACATGTCATTTTTCACACTTTTCTAAAACCTAGATGAAGTCTGGTTCTAGAATACCTTGTCTTCTAAACTTATTTATACCCTACTATATCAATATGTATTAATTATGTCAATAAAACACAGTAATATTGTAGGTATTATTATTTAGGTACGAAATACATCAATATAGACCAAATAAATATAGTAGTCTAAGTATAGTAGTCTAAGTATATGAACTACTATATCTACAAAAACGATTTAGCACTCCATCTTTAGCCATAGTATAAATAAGTACTCTATCACTAAACAAAAAGCGTGTAGTATCCATTGGATACTACCTGCTACTAGCTTTACTATTTTCAGCTTTAATGTTTTTCACTTATTGTTAGATTGTATGTGAAGATTCACTTAAAACAGTGTCTTTTTATTTAGTATATATACTTCCGCTGTACCAGCTTCGCTAGACTCAGATACATTTGGATAGATAGTAGACTGACGGAAGTGCTTGATTTCACCTTTTGGAACGATGAGCATTAGAGGTTTACCAGAGGCGATTATCTTGTTGAATTCCTCTTCGTTAACTTGTTCCATAAGATATTTCTTTGACCACTCGGCACTGCGTTTTTTAATTTTATCTCGATCATCCCAGCGACTTTCATCACCATTGATTTTAATAATCTTATGACCTGTATAGTATACAGCGGATGTACTGTACCCGTTGTAGTAATAGATATCCCCATCATAGGAGTCTACCACAGGCACTACATCGATATTACTACGCTGTTTTACAAATGGTTCTAACCCTTCTACCACAACAATGGAAGAAATAACCATCGTACCTAGGACAATGACACTAACAAGACGATACCCTTTTTTCGTATACCATGCGTGGAATAAAAGGATTACGGCTACAGCCGCCACAACATAGAGCAAGAAATAGAAGCCCCATGGAGCGAAGAATGATCCCGCTACATAAGCAATCCATAAGAGTAAGGTAGGTCCCATAATGACCCATTTAACCGCTCTAGATTTACCTTTACGTATAATCTTCATAACGCCCATAGCGCCAATAGCACTAAATGGAACTAAGCTGACGAATGTATATAAAGGATATTTTGTAGCCATTAAGGTATAGAATAAAAGAATACCTACACCCCAAGTCATATTATAAATAAACCCAGTATGACGCTGTTTAAACCATCAATCATACCGTAAATAACAGCACCAGTCCACGGCAAAGAAGCACCTAGGAAGATTGCGATATAATACCACCACACATTATCTTCAGGATGTTCAGATTGTGTGGCCCGTGTTACATTGTGAAGCCCTAAGAAGCCATTGATAAAATCTTGACCGTGAACGCTGTACATATACACATACCACGGCAAGCAGACTACACAAAAGGCAAGAATGCCACGCCAATCAAAGATAGCTTTCACCATCGACCAAGAACGATTGATCCCAGCAAAAACGAGTAAAATCATACCAGGCAAAACGAGTGCTACAGGCCCCTTTGTGAGCACCCCGAGGGCTGCAAAGATATAGGCCACAATCATAGCATGTGGTTTCTGTTCCACCATCCCCTTATAGGAATAAATCATGACCATGATCGTCGTATAAAGTAGCACCATGTCCGTAATAACGCCATGAGCTACGGTCCAGAACATGAGGGATGTACCAAGAACACCGGCCGCAATTAAGCCGAGGGCCCACTTGCCGCTCATAGTACGCGTCGATTGATACATAGTCGCTACAGATAAAGCGCCAAAGATAGCACTTGGTAAACGAACCACCCAATCGGCAATACCAAAGATTTTAAATCCAATGGCAATGAGCCAATAAATCATAATCGGTTTATCGTACCAATAGGTGCCGTAAATTTGAGGTGACAACCAGTCTCCGGAGAGAACCATTTCCTTAGCAGTTAACGCATAGTTAGATTCCACAGGATCCGTAACAGGCAACATATTATTGCCAAACAGATAAAAAACAAGCCATACAATAAATACGACTGGCGTTAATCGTGAAAGTTTCATAAGGGCCTCCTTATCGGCGATTACGATAGTATTTAAAGCCCAATACAGCCGCTATAATAACGAATACAACAATCATAACAATCAAGAATTCATGATTGTATTGGATAAGATCCTTCCAATTTTCACCGAGTACTTTACCCAGGTAAACAAGAAGGATGGTCCAAGGAATCGTGCCTAGTACAGTCCAAATGACAAAATGCCACATAGGATAACGAGCCATGCCAGCGGGGAAAGAAATAAATGTACGAACACCCGGCAACAAACGGCCAAAGAACACCGCGGCGCCACCATACTTATTAAACAACTTTTCAGCGAGTTCAAATTTATGTTCATTAAAGAATATGTATTTGCCGTATTTCAAAAGAAGTGGACGTCCGCCATGCTCACCCATCCAGTAGGATAAGATAGAGCCTACAATCCCTGCTAAAATACCTACAACCATAGTCGTATGTAAATCAAATATGCCCTGAGCAATCAGATATCCTGCAAAACCTAAGACAATTTCACTAGGAATAGGAATGTTAGCATTTTCCAAAACCATTGCAATAAACATGGCTCCATAGCCATACGTTTCCATAAATGAAATGATATATTCCACTGTTTTACCCCTTTTTAATCCCCATATGGGTCCATTATGCACAAATTTTTGGGCATAGTATTTTCATCATTACCATACTTATTCGGTATATCTTATATTTTACCATAATAAAAAGGCCCTCACCACAGGTGAAAGCCTTTTTACCATTTAACTGTATACGATTATTGCAATTCAGTAGTTTGAGTTGTTACTTCACGAGCCGTAGTAAATGCAGCAAGTTCTGCATCACCAGAACCAAGGATTACTTTGTTAGCTACTAGCGCATTAGCCGCTGTTTTAGCATCTTGTAAAGTAATTCCAGCACGAGGAGCACTAATTGTGACTGATGTGCTTTTACCACCGACCGTAGAAAATGTAAGATATACAACGCGTTTTTCCGCCATGTGGGCGCCTCCTTTCACGTTTCATAAACAAGTTCTCGAATTTAGATAGAATAGGATGATTTCTGTAACTCTGCAATTCTGTAATTACACAAATTACAATTAGATTAAATATATCTATCTACAATTCATATCAATAAGGATGGGAATGTGAGGGTTTGCAATCTTTATATCCTGTTACGACTATGAGAGGATATAAAGACTGACAATAAGGATGTGTTTGGAGCACCTAAAAAACAAATAGATAAGATTCAATTAATGTCCTAAGGATACTTCATTGACGCGGACCACGTCGGACAAGCTGTGGTCATACAATGCTGCCAGCGCATTACCAACGGTTTTTACATTATCGTCGGACGCTTCTTCTGCAACACGAGTATAGGTTACGTCTTTGTACTTCGGCGCATCTTCGGTACCGATGTTAAAACGCAACACCAATTTAGTGCGTTTAATGTTAGCCATCGTATCACCTCCTTTCACCCTCTTATATTCCTGAGGTCCTCCTTCGACAACCCCCTCTAAAGTAATTACGGTAATCATTGTGAAAGTCAGAGAACAACAACTCTAAATCAATACTTCTTACAGTATTTATATAAATCTAACTAACAATATAAGAGCATACACGCTATAAACTTGTCATAAATACAGAAAAAGACCCTTACAAGTCATTAGCTATACAAATTAACTAACAACCGTAAAGGTCTACATAAGCCCATAAAGGGCAATGAAAATCTATAAAGTACTATAATCTATTATTAAGGTCTATGCTCAATAGATAAATACTATTCAGTTTTCAAGGCTAGCATAAAGTCATGTGCTTTTACAGCTGCTTCAGTATCTACAAAGTGTAGCGGGTTTAATAAGCGACAGAATTTAAAGAGATATTCATGTTTACGTAAAATTTCTTTTACATGTAACACCGTATCGCGCGCCGTACGAGCCGAACTATAGCCATTCATCATAGCGTATAGGTAAGAAATCGGTAGATTATCTTCACGCAAATAGCTATGCACAAAGATGAGTAAATCCCAACCTTGCGGTGTAAATTCAGGCCAACGACGACCATTTTCCCAATCTAATAAAGTAACCTTATCAGTATCTGGATCATAGGTGATATCTCGCATGGCAGGACGGCCATGGGACAAACCATAGTCATGAAGTTGTCCCAATGTTTTACCAAAGCTATAGAAGATATGAGTGACCATATCTTGTAAGCTATCATCATCAGGGTGTTGCGCTGGCAATTCACTATAATAGGTTAATGTTTTACCAGACCCTTCTGTAACGAAATAATGCTCTCTGAAACCAGCAATCACTGGCGCTACAGGCAACTGAGTATTTACAAAAGAAATTTTATAAAACTCATAATCAAAAGAAGCTCTAGGAGCTGGTTTAATCCAACTAGAGCGGTGATTACTGATATCTTGTTTTACATAATAGGTTTTATCATTAAACTCTACAGGAAAAACACGATGGTCTTTCTCTTCATCGATTATGCGATCAATATATTCTAATAACATATCATTCATTATAGCCTCCTGTGTATAACACTCTACAACACTAGTGTCCCTCAGGCATATATTTCAAAAAAATCTAATATAACAATTTACCCTTCTATTGTTATATTCCTCGAAATATATAGTATTAAATAATTTATGAGTAATAACATAGTAGCTATTACTCATTTAAGTGTATACAATTAATGTATTTATTATACTACAATTATCATCTCATATCAAAGAGAATTCACTTCACCAATATAGATAAACACTGTATTATCGGCAAACTCTTCATGTTAATCTCAAATAACCTACCTTGGTTTTAACCCACAAAAGAAAAACCCCCCTAGCCTAAGCTAGGGGGTTCTTCTGGTAATTATGATAATAGGTTTAGATTTAAGACAGTACGAGGACCAACTGAGGTCATGTCTAAATCAAACGAATTAACCAACGAATTTAGTCACTGCTGCAGTATCAGTTAAGTGACGTTTAGGCATGCCCATTTCTTCAGGGGAGATGCCAAGAGCAAGACCCACTAATTGGGACATGTGCAAGATTGGCATATCTTTGCCACCGCCAACAACTTCTTTTGCTTCTTTTTGGAACATATCAAGTTGCATTTGGCAAAGTGGGCAAGGAGTTACTACGCAATCTGCGCCTTCTGTAGCTGCATCTTTGTTGATGGAGCCAGTCATTTGCATTACGGAATCATGTGCAGGGTATACAGCATGGAAACCGCAGCAATCAAGTTTACGGGAGAAGTCGATTGGTGTAGCACCGATAGCAGAAATCAAATCTGCTAAGGATGTAGGCATTTGATAATCTTCGAAGCCCAATTCAGTTTGAGGACGAAGAATATGGCAACCATAGTATTCAGCTACACGTAAACCAGTTAAAGGTTTAACAACTTTAGCTTTCAATTTATCCAAACCGTAATCGCGGATCAATACCCATAAGAAATGAGTGATATCAGTTGTACCACGGTATTGTTTACCGATTTGAGCTAATTTTTTGTTAACTTCGTTCTTTTCTTTTTCGTTGTTATCAAGCTCGTTTTTAGCTTCACGAAGCATCAAAGTACAAGTGTTACATACAGTTAAAAGGTTCAAACCTTTTTCTTCTGCCAATGCAATGTTACGAGCATTTGTAGCAAGTGTAATTTCTGGAGCGATGTCTTGAACATGGGACGCGCCGCAGCAAGTCCAACCGTCAAGTTCTTCCAACTCGATGCCTAATTTTTTAGCTACAGCAACTGTTGCTAAGTAGTCTTCTTTGGCAGCGCTTTCAAGAACGCAACCTGGGAAAAATGCGTATTTCATTATTTGCTTACCTCCTCAGCTGCTTTCATAAGTCTGCGAACACCATCAATACCATTTACAGGTTTTTGAGGTACTACAAGTTCGAATGGATTGATTTTGCTGTGTTTCCACAAACGCAAAGCATAGAATGCTTGTTTAGCGGAATCTACAACACCATCAGATTTCAAGCTCATAGAAACTTCTTTCAAGCGACCAGTTTTGTAGAGATCGTCTTTGAAAGCAACTGCATGGCGAACGCCTTTGCTGTTAGTAAGACCGACTTTTGTAGCTTCTTTACGCAAGTTGGAAATATCTTGAGCGGGTTTTAAGTGTTTAGGGACAACGGGAGATACAGTTCATGCAGTGAACGCATTTCCAAAGACCGTTGTCGAATGCGGAGTTGAATGTGAGCCATAGGTGCATCATCACGGCTATCCAATACGAAACGGTTAGCTTTTTGTGAATACATATGGTTCTAAGAAGTCATCTTGACGTGCAGTCAATTTGTTACATTCAGATGCGCAAAGAACCACAAAGGATACATTCTGTACCAAAGAACGAATTTTTTTGAAGTCAGCTGGAGTTTGGCGAACGATTTTGTCACCTTCGTTGAATTCTGCTTTAAGGAAGATCCAAGGAGCAACTGTTTTCAAACGATCAACTTTTGCTTCCCAGTCAACAACTAAATCGCGGATAACGCGGAAGTTGCCAATAGGTGCAATTGTCAATTCATCAGTACCATAACGTTCTGTTAATTCGTCGATTTTAGCTTCGCAACCAAGCATTGCTTCGCCATTTACGCGAATGGAGCAAGCGCCGAAACTGCGGAACGGCAAGCTGCCAAGAATGTTAAAGTTGGATCTTGAGTATCTTTAATTTTTTGAAGGCCCCAAAGAATTGTACGGTCAGCTTCATAGTCAAATTTGAAAGTCTGTACAAACGCGCGACCTTGTTGGTAACGGTGAATATGGTAGGTGATTTGTCTCATCTTAGTACTTCCTTTCTTGTGGTTCGTATTTAGTGAACACTACGTCGCGTTCAGTCAATTCGTACTCGCCGTTAGCACCCAATTTGATCAAAGAGTGTTTTAAGTATCTTTCATCATTACGTTTTGGATGGTCTTCACGGATATGAGCACCACGAGATTCACGACGGTGTAAAGCGCCCATAGCAATAGCTTTAGCTACTGTTAACATGGAACCGATTTCACAATAGTTAACGAATGCCATGTTGTAAGTACGTTCAGGGTCACCTACATAACAAGTTTTGTAATCTTCAATCAATTGATCGATTTCTTTTAATGCTTCAGTAATACCGTCTTCATTACGGAAGATACCTACTTTGTTCCACATTGCATCAGCCAATGCATCGCGGATTTCAACTACAGGACGACCGCCTTCACGAGTTGTTACTTCAGTGAATTTAGCTTCCCAAGCTTTTGCAGCTGCAGCTAATTCTGCATCTACGTTAGGTTGTTCATGTGTTTCAGCATAGTCAGTCGCGCCAGACTCGGATACTTTTACCGAATACTACGCCGTCTGCCAAGGAGTTACCACCTAAACGGTTAGCACCGTGGATGGAGATACAAGAAGCTTCGCCGGAGGAGAACAAACCAGGCAATTCACATGCACAAGTTTTGTAATCAACTACGTCGATACCGCCCATTGTATAGTGACATGTAGGACGAATAGGTACTGGTTGTACTAATGGATCGCAATGTTCGAAAGTCATAGCCAAGTCACGGATACCATGAAGTTTTTCAATGATAACTTCAGGGCCTAAGTGACGAAGGTCAGCTACTACGTATGCGTTAAGACCAGAACCGAAACCACGACCTGCAGCGATTTCATCTTCGATTGCTTTCGCTACAACGTCACGGGATGCTAATTCCATTTTATTAGGCGCATATTTTTTCATGAAACGTTCGCCTTCAGCGTTAAGAAGGTAACCACCTTCACCACGAACCGCTTCAGACATCAAGATACCAGTACGACCAAGACCAGTTGGATGGAATTGGATCATTTCCATATCTTTTCAATGCATTACCAAGACGGAATGTCACTGCCATACCATCGCCTGTGGAAAGGAATGGGTTTGTAGTACGAGTCCAGAAAATACGACCTGCACCACCAGTAGACAAGATAACTGCTTTTGCTTTAATTTGTTCTACGCGACCTTCTTTCATGTTCCACACAACTGCGCCACCAACGTGACCGTTTGCGTCTTTAACAAGATCTAAAAGGTACCATTCTTGTAAGAAGTGTACGCCTTCTTTCAAGCATTGTTCGTAAGTTGTGTGCAAAATAACGTGACCAGTTTTATCCGCAGAGTAGCAAGTACGTGGATAGGATTGACCACCGAAGTTACGTTGCGCAATTTTGTTTTCTTGAGTACGGGAGAATGGAGCACCCATGTGGTCCATTTCAAGTACGCCTTCTGGACAACGAGAGCAGAAGAATTCGATCGCATCTTGGTCGCCAAGATAGTCAGAACCTTTTACTGTGTCGAAAGTATGTGTTTCGATTGTGTCTTCAGCTGCAACGTTGTTCAAACATGCATTTACACCGCCTTGCGCCATTGCTGTTGCAGAGCGAGTTGGGAAAATTTTAGTAATAAGAGCTACATTTAAGCCTTTGCGACGACCAACTTCAAGAGCCGCGCGTTGACCAGCGCCACCGCTACCTACTACTAGAACATCAAACTGTTCCATAATGACCTCCTCATAACTACCTATTAATAAGAAAACTTGTTAGACTATCTCATTTCAAAAACTTATAAAAATTTTTGATAACCTAATCATTTTTCTTTCAAGAAAAGCCCCATACTTATGCGACTTTTCTTATAGCTTTACATATAATTATAGAGAGCATTTTGTATGATGTCTAAACCCTATTATGCATAATTAATTTCGATTAATCTAACTGATAATTTATTTCACTTAGTATTTTTCTTGTTTACTTATGAACATTTAAAAATAGATTTATGAATATTTCATACAGGAAGTTAAGGATATTACGAAAGTAATTCGGTTCCGAAATTTTTTTGTATATTTTTTTATTTCCGCTAGACCCTTAACAAGTCTTATTAATACTGACTTTATAAGATTACCAAACTGTTCATAATAATTAATATCCGTTAAATTCCTACTAAAAACTACCTAGATTTTTAATCATCGAAAAATCATCAAATTTCTACGGCTATTATTGGTATTTAACTCTCTGATAATTATTATCATAAGTTTTTTTAGTGATTTCTTTCACACTCGCTAAAAATTGGCAAAATCCTGTTCATCTATGCGCATACGGCAATCTTCGATATAGTTCATCTTCATTCATTAGCAGAATTCATTAAGTTTCAAGTTTTCTTCGTTTTTAAGCTCTCAAAACATGAAGAACAGGCTTATAAACTCGCATATACATTCATCTTTTGCTCATTCCTGTTGTATAAGGTATGATAATAGATAAATAAGTTATATAATATTATATATATAGTCAACTCTATATGGTGTTGTGGCTTTCACCAAAATGAAAGCATATATATATAATGACTATATTAATGTAGTTGGAGAGCTATATTTTTAACTCATACATAAGGAGAACAGAGAATGAAAATTTTACTTGTAGAAGACGAAGAAATGCTGAATGGCATTACGGCCAAATATTTGCGTGCAGAGAATATGACAGTTGATACATGCTTCAATGGTCAACAAGCTATCGATTATGTAAATACATCTAGCTATGACGTTATCGTTATGGATATCATGATGCCAGTCCTTGACGGCATTAGCGCTCTTGCACAAATGCGCAACGACGGCAATACAACACCTGTATTGCTTTTAACTGCAAAAGATTCCTTACAAGATAAAGTTACAGGCCTCAACACAGGCGCTGACGATTACCTTGTAAAACCTTTCGATCTTGAAGAATTAACAGCTCGTATTTATGCATTGGCTCGTCGTAATGCACGTCATGCACAAAACGATATCCACGTAGGTCCGCTTACAATCAATGTGCCTCAACGTACTGTTAAACGCGATGGTGAAACAATCACATTGACTGCCAAAGAGTTCGACCTCTTATTCTATTTAGCAAGTAACGAAAACATCGTATTATCCCGTCAACAAATTCTTGACCATGTTTGGGAATACGACTATGAAAGCTACTCTAATCTTATCGATGTATACATCAAAGATTTACGTAAAAAGATTGATACTGATGAGAATGTAAAACTCATTCAAACAGTTCGTGGAGTAGGGTATGTCCTCAAAACCGAAAACTAATGATCCTCACCGAGATCTAGACACCATGTCTGGGGCAGCTACCGATTTATTTAATCGGCCGCCCCTCACTTTTAAAATTATGTCTTGGTATACCATCTTTTTGCTCATCATTTTGATGGTTGCATCTGCCTGGATTTATGCCTACACGCACGAATCCGACAACAAAGAAGTGCGGGAGCGCTTACAGCAGCAAGCAATGATCATGGCTACGGATATTCGCAAATTTAAACCGTACCAAGATAATACATTCTTCTTTGTTTCTACCCAAGACGGCTATATTATTAAAGGCGCCTTACCAGACGGCTTCCCGAATCAAACAGTCCTCTCCTTAGGACAGGTTGGAGAAATTGCTGTTGGTGACGACACCTTCTATTACTACGATACACCGGTTAACGAGCCAAACTATCGTGGTATTTTGCGTGCTGTTACAAAGGTAAAAACAGCCTCTAAAAAAACAGAAAATCTACTATATAGTTTATTATTAGGTGATGTTATCTTCTTGTTGATTTCATCACTAGGTGGTTATCTATTTATCAAAAAAGGCCTCAAGCCGGTCCGAACCTTGACGAAAACAGCTAAGGTTATCGGCAAGAACAATGACTTGAGCCGCCGTATTGATATTCCTGCTCGTACTGCACGCGATGAAATATATGAGCTTACCACCACATTCAACCGCATGATCTCAGGTCTGGAAGACTCCTCGAATCGGGAGAAACAGTTTAGTTCTGACGTATCTCACGAGTTACGTACACCAATTGCTGTTATCAAAGCAGAAAGTGAATTTGCTTTAAAATATGGCCGTACAGAAGACGATTTGCGAGAAGGCTTAACACATATCTTAGAACAAGCCAAGTTTATGACTAACCTCGTAAGTCAATTGCTCGATGTAGCGCGCCTAGAGAACGCTCACGAACTCAACTTAGCACCTGTAGATGTATCGTTGATGCTAACCAATATGGTTCATGACTATACACGACTTGTTGCAGAAAATACAGAAAAAAAGATTTCTATCACCTCCAATATTCAACCGCATATGAGTATCGTGGCTCATGAAGTGTCCTTACGTCGTGCCATTACAAACTTGGTGGACAATGCTATCAAGTTTACGAATTCCACCATCGACATTTCAGCCAAGCTTGCCGGCGGTGAACTTGTTATTACGGTAACAGATAACGGCATCGGTATCGAGCCAGAAAACCTTGAGCATATTTGGGATCGCATGTACCAAACAGAGCAATCTCGAAATAAGAAATCAAATCACGGTATTGGACTTGGCTTATACTTTGTAAATAAAGTTATTAGCTTACACCACGGCACAGTAACAGCCACAAGCGAGCCACAAGTAAAAACTACATTTACAGTACGATTACCGTACAACAGAACAGAAGAACAATAAACTAAAGGGACTGACCAACGGTCAGTCCCTTTTATTATGAAGCGCTTAATTATTAAGCATTTAATTTTTAGCCTATGAATTGTTGCCATAATGGCATATATACATATTCGAGGAAGGTCCATACAACGAGCCCTGCAATAGCACCAACAATGGCACCATTGATACGGATCCAGCTGAGGTCATCCTCTACCTTAGATTCGATAAAGTAAATAAACTTATCTGTGCTAAGGCCGCCTAGAACCTGGCGTATGATGGTTTCAATAAGATCATAGCCCTGTTCAAGCACATATATACCAATATTGTGCAATGTATCTTCTATACGGTTTCTCAAATCTTCAGATTGGCCATATACAGTCCACAATTCAAGAGCAATATTCACGAGAACTTGTGCAGGTGTTTCCCCATTTTCATCCCCTACAAGTAATAATTCCTCTACATAAGGGCATAAATGGTTTCAATGACAGATTCCCAATCTTGTTCACGAATCCAACGTTCCCACGCTTCATCGAGAGCATCACAAACCTCGCGGTTCTCTTCTATGTGGCGAATTGGGTCTACCCATTGGCGCAGCCATGCAGTCCGTTCCGGACTATTTGGGCGCTTCCAATTTTCAAGCATAGCATAGGCCTCTTGAACGATAGCCTGTGCCAGTTCATGGTAGTTCACCACATCGGTCGCTTCAGACATAGAGATGAGGAAATCAGACCAGAAGCCTTTTCGCTTTTTCTTATGCGCCTCTTCTGCTACAACCGCTGTAAGCCACGTAACCATAGCTGGATGGTTAATACGTTCTTGAATTACATTCAATACCTGTACAACCATACCTTCATAACGATTATGTTCACATAAGTCGAGCAACACATGTTTCAAAACCGGTACAAGAGAATGTTTTTGAAGCAATCCACGGATGCGTTTTGCCCCCCATTGTGCCCATTCCTCGTTCGTTTGAGACTTCCATAAGAGATGTAACCCTTGATGGATTACAAGGCGTGCTGCTCGTTGCCCTTCTGGAGATAGCAAGAATTTTTCAAACAATGGTACAAATTGAACATTGCTCAACAATACTTTACACCGTTCCTTCGTAAGCATCTTTGTCTCAACGAGCTTGATAACACCGTTGATAAGGCGATCCTTATTCCGAGGAATCAATGCTGTATGATATGGGAAACCTAATGGCTTACGGAATAATGCAGTTACAGCAAACCAGTCCGCCACACTACCGATAAGTGCGGACTGCACAGCCCAATAAAGCGGCTGATACCAGCTTTCACGGCCATAGAAAAATTGACCTATGAAAACAAAACAGTATAATACGGCGGTCAAACCAAGAATACCATTAGCACGTTGCCTCAAGGTGAGGGATTTCAAATACTGAATCATTTGAGCACCCCCTCTACTAAAAGGTATAAACCGTAGAATATACCACCTAAAACAGCCCCTACGAGGGAACCATTGATACGAACCATTTGAAGGTCATAGTACATCTTGCCTCGTACAATTTGGGTGATTTCATCAGGGGAATAGCGAGATAACTCTTGTCCTACCACCTTATCGATGAGAGGGTTTAATTTTTGTAACCACGGAATACTGCGTAACAAGAAGAACCGTTCAAACGGTGCTTGCTTGTCTGGGTTAAGCAAAATCTCTGTGCCGAGCACATTAAAGCGACCGATAACGATGTCCATGAGACGTTTCCAGTCCACAGTATCGCCATCGATGAGCTTGCCTTCCCATTCTTCAAGAACCATCTTAATCCATTGGTCTTTATGCTCTTCGATGAAAGCTTGCCACTCTGCATTGGTTTCCAAATTATTGAAGAAACGAATGGCTTGGCCCCATACGTAACGACCTAAATCAGAGTCGATGGACTCATTATCCTTAAGGAATTGAACAGCCTTTTTCTGTACCGTTTCTACCAATCGTTCTGGTGAAAGCCCATCCCCGCCAAAGGCAATAGCCAATTCACGGAAGAAGGAATCCTTCGTATAGGTTTTCATAATGTCTAACATTACGCGGTACAAATACGGATATACCTGATTTGATGCAATGACGCGCTGACAAGTACGATTAAAGTAAAGCCAGAAAATGCTAGCCGTATGGCGTTCTAGCATACATCGGCCAAACAAGATAACGAGTGGTGTCGCCTTCCAGTTTGTAACGCCTTTATATATGGCTTTATTGATTTCCTGACGCATCGGTTCAATGTCCATATGGGATAAGACCTGATTGCCTACACCGTACAAAATATCCCGCATTTGGTCTTGTCCTACATCGCTCATGCCATATTCAATAATGCGGACCATAACCCGTTCTTTTTTGATGGCATAGTACATTTGAGGCACGCGCAATAGTTCTTCACTGAGCATAGTGCGCCCCATTTGTATAAGACGTTCCTTACTGCGTGGTAAGATAGCAGTCTTAAAAGGTATCCCCAAAGGTTTTGTAAAGAGCGCCGTCACCGCATACCAATCCGCCAAGCCACCGATCATAGCGGCCCCAGATACGTGCATGATAAATGCCCAAAACATATCTTGCCGTTGTGGATATGAAATTAAAAATATAATAGCCATGACAACCAATAGGGTGGTTGCCACTGGTTTAGTTTTCATCATCACTTGATCCTAACTTACTGAATTACGTATATAGACTCTCCCCATATAACGTAGTGACCATAGAGGCCACGAACTTTCACGGACTACAACAACTTGTGAAAGTATATTTAATATGTGTATCAATCATCTGCTAGAGCATCCGATTAACACTTTAGTTAAAATGTGCATTCATCGCCTTCTTTTTGAGGTTCCCATACAGGGACATCGCCGAAGAGAGCTTTAAAATACACAGATGGTGTCCATAGTGGTCCATTTAGATGCATCGGAATAAAAGCTTTTTTCACCTCTACACGGCGCAAAAACTCAATGGCGCCCCACTCCATAGCGTCTTCCAAACGATTATCTACAGGGAACATCGCTACATCGACAGATAAACCATCCAATTCTTTGAACTCACGCCACGCCATGCGCTTTGCATCAGCATTATTCTCTGGCGTGTCACCAAGCCAATGCCACCAATTGAGGTCACCTGCGTGGAAGATAGAATCAGAATCGATGTTAGCAGTATTTGTCTTTACGTAGAAAGAACCGCCTTCATCGGTACTACCATACATATGAATGCCTACATCATCTAATGTAGCATCATGACCTGGACGCATGGTAATGCATTTCTTTACCTTGCCTTCTAAGGGCACATCTTGATGGCAAATGTAGCGCGTTTGAGGACCATCAAACTCTGTAATGGATGGATTAAAATGATCCGCATGAACATGGCTTACAAAGAACCAAAGCTCACGACCACGCTTTGCTAATTGCCAAACAATATTGTTAGGATCTTTATAATAATCAAACACATAGCAACGCTTACCGTCGTCTACAAGAAAGCCACTATGCGCTAAAAAAGTAACATTTAACATTATTATCAATACCTCTCATTTATTGAGAATTTATATCATTCGTATTGTTTATTATACCATATTTTTCTTAATACATGGCACAAACAAATGGCTATTTATATCATATATAAGGGCAGAAATGCCGCTGTCGCTTCTTAAATGCGGCCAGCGGCTTTCATATAGTCGATATATTGGTTCCCCCATTTTTCAAGAGATGCGAGAACCGCTTTAAACTCTGCCCCCACTTCGGTAAGGCTATATTCTACCTTAGGTGGAATAGTACCATATACTTCACGATGAACTAAACCGTCATCCTCCATTTGTCGCAGAGCTCTAGTAAGAGTGGCTTGCGTAATTGGATATAAGCGGCGCTCTAACTCACGGAAGCGCACAGGACCTTCAGATAATTCGTGCATGATCAATAAAGACCATTTGCCGGCTAATAACTTTTGGCTCGTTGCATAGGGACAGCGGCCCACTAAATCATGAACATTTATGAGTTGCTCTGCCATTGTAATTCTCCTTTTCGCTCTAATATAATTCAAATGTTATTACATATTTTTACTATTTCAAGCATTTTATGGTATCTTTTTTTAGGGTACAAATATTTATGTTCGCTAATATTACTATTTACGCAAAAGAACCGCTAGTTACAAAACTAGCGGTTCTTTTCTTTATCATACTAAGGGCGCTACTAAACGAACACTTTTAAGAAGCAAGAGATATTATAAATCAATGTCACTTATTCCCTAAAATTTAGTCGTCTGCCAAAATCATAATAATGTTTTAATAAAAGATTCCATTTCCATCGGTTTTACAACAGGCTCAAAGCGCCCTACCACATTACCTTTACGATCTATAACAAACTTAGTAAAGTTCCACTTTACCTCATCGTCCTTTAGATAGTTAGGATCAATGCCATTGAGATAGTCTGTAAGCATTTCTGTCTTATCACTAGGCGGGAACCCTTTAAATGGTTGCTCTTTAATCATATATTTGAATAAATCCAAGGCACTTTCATCACGCACATCAGATTTACCCATCACAGTAAAAGTAACCCCATAATTTACCTTGCAAAAGGATTGAATTTCGGTATTAGAACCAGGCTCTTCCTCGCCAAACTGGTTGGAAGGGACCGCAATAATTTCTAAACCTTGTTCGTTGTATTTCTTATAAAGAGCCTCTAACCCCTCATATTGGTGAGTAAATCCACACTTACTTGCCGTATTAACAACAATAAGAACTTTGCCTTCAAAATTTTGTAGCGATTGCAATTCACCAGACTTATTAGGCAGAGAAAATTGATATACAGACATAGTAACTCCTAACTTTCACAATAAAACTAATATTATATTAATAATGTTTTTATATCGTAATTAAATTTAGCTGTAGTCTCAGCCGCAGTTTTTTGCCACTCTGTAGGTGCTGTACCGTCTTTTTCTAGGAAGAATCCAGAGTCAAGGTAACGAATGATGATATAGTTGGAGTCCTTTTGATCAAAGCCATTACCACGACTAAAATCGATACCATGACCTGTATTGCGCGTTACGATGGCTTCTAATAATGGCAGGGTAATGGCATTCAACGTGATTTTCATATCACATTTGTCGAAAATCTTTTTGAAGAAGGAGCTAGGTTTTTCTTCCTTATAGACTAACAATTTGCTAATCGTACCATTAGAGGCACATACTACGCGGCGAATTTCATTAATAGGGATATCTACCTTACCATTTGAGATAACACCATTTTTAATGGTAATTTCTCGTTTTCCCATGTAGGAGTAATCAAGTGGCAATTGAAGGGTATCTAAATTTGCAGGAAAATCCGCTGTCAATTTATGGCGAGCAAAGGCAGCAATGATTGCTTTTGTTTCACGAATATTATGACCAGCATTAGATCCTTTACGGTCAGTGTCTAAATCTTGACCTTCTATGTTTTTCCAATTATGGTCTCTAAATATAATCGAATAGTTACTATTTGAATTTAAATATCTTGTAAGATATAGCTCATTTACGTCATCAAAATCAATATCAGTCGTAACAGTACCATTTGCATCTTTACAGAGTACACCATTGTAACTAATTGTTAACGTACAATCATTACTTTCAAAAACAACAGGATTTGTGTCGAATACAGAAATCATAGCCCTCTCCTTTTCACGACTCCAAACAGAATAATACTTGTATGTATCAAGTGCATTTACGTAATACATTGATTAAGTACATTAATCAACTTTATTTAACCTAATCATACACCTTCTATATAGATTTATACAAACAAAAAAAGCTGATTCCGAAGAATCAGCTTTTTTTCTATTTCATTGAAATATTTCAAATGAAGTTGTAGTTGAAATTAGATGCTTTCAACAGCGACGATAGCGACAACGTCTACAACGTCTTGAGCAGAGCGACCACGGGAAAGGTCATGAACTGGTTTAGCCAAACCTTGAATCAATGGGCCAAGAGCATCAGCGCCGGAGAAGCGTTGTACCAATTTGTAACCGATGTTAGCGACTTGAAGATCAGGGGAAGATCAAGATGTTAGCTTTACCAGCTACGTTGGAGCCAGGAGCTTTCTTTTCTGCTACGGAAGGAACGATGGAAGCGTCCAATTGTAATTCGCCATCGAATTTGAAGTCAACATTGCGTTCTTTCAAGATGTTAACAGCTTCTACTACTTTGTCTACTTCTGGAGTGGAAGCGGAACCTTTAGTGGAGAAGGACAACATGGATACGCGAGGGTCAGCCATGCCAACAACTTTGCGAGCTTTTTCTACAGTGGATTCTGCGATATCAGCCAATTGTTCGCTAGTTGGGTTAGGCAATACGCCGCAGTCGGAGAATACGAGCATACCGTCGTCGCCATATTCTTTTTTTGCTGGTGAACATGAACATGGAAGAAGATACTGTTTTAAGACCTGGTTTAGTACCTACAACTTGTAATGCAGCACGCAATACGTTTGCAGTTGGGCAACCGGAACCAGCAACCATGCCATCTACTGCGCCAAGACGAACGAGCATAGCGCCGAAGAATAAGCAGTCACCTTTCATAGTTGCGTCAGCTTTTTCAGGAGTCATGCCTTTTTTAGCGCGCAATTCTACGAATGTATCAACCATTTCTTGGTAACGATCGTAGTTAGCTGGATCGATGATTTCAGCACCTTCGATGGATACGCCAACAGCTTTAGCGACTTCAGCGATTTCTGCGGGGATTACCAACGAGTACAGGTGTTACGAAACCTTCTTTCAAAAATGATTTCAGTTGCTTTCAATACGCGTTCATCTTTTGTATTCTGGCAACACAATTTTTTTTACCTAATGGTTTTTACTTGGTCTTTTTAATTTTTTTGAATTAAATCCACGATTTTTTTGCCTCCTTAACATTGGCTTATGCCATATCAATACTATTATTATAGCAAATTCAACCTATAGGTAAAAAGTAAAATTTATTTTCTAAACCTATTATTCTAATTTTTTTATACTATAATTTTGATAATGGTAAAAAGTTAATCTCATAACGTTACAATTAACGGTTAATTGAATACACCCATGTAAAACGTTACAATTATAGTAATAAACCACTTAATAACAGTAAGGACACAAATTTTAACGTTCTAATTAAGACAACTACTTTTGGAGGGCTCATGGCCAATACAGAAACGACAATCAACGCAATTATCAATCCCCAAATCAATGATGCTCCCATCGATATAAAGAGAACAATTAAGGCTTTAGAGCGCAATAATTTCGTAGTTCATTATTTTAAAACAGGTGCAGAAGCTGTTGATTATTTACAGTCTCGCATTCAGAACAAACGAGTGGCTATCGGTGATTCCCACACCTTATTAGAGCTCAATGTACATGATACCTTATCCAAGGTTAACGATGATATAACAGATATCCAACGTCCCCTTCCTGGTGAAAGCTTCCGCGACACTGCATTACGCACCATGGGGCGCGATGTATTTCTCACCTCTGTAAATGCATTATCCCAAACGGGCGAGATGGTCAATATCGACGGCACAGGCAATCGTGTGGCAGCGTCTCTATTTGGTTCCCAAGAGGTGTTCTTTGTGCTTGGCACTAACAAGATTACCCCTGACTTAGCATCTGCTATTTATCGAGCACGAAATGTAGCAGCACCGCTAAACAGCAAGAAGAATAAGAAAAGCTCCCTCAATCCTTGTGCCAAATTAGAAGAAAAGTGTTATGACTGTGGTTCTCCGGATCGTATTTGTAATGCTTTAACAATTTACTACAAAAAGATGCGCAACATGCAAACCATGGAGATTATTATCATCAATGAATCCTTAGGGTTCTAATGGTTTGTGGCCCATTTAGAAAATCTTGTACGCTCATCTGCCCTAATCCAGATACAACTCTATAAATAGTGGACCATCGCGGATCGATAGCACCACTTTCAAGATCACTAATATAAGATTGGGCTAGACCTGACTTATCTGCCAACTGATACTGCGTCATGCCCAATTGTCTACGCCAAAGTAAAATTAATACGCCTAGTTTGTGAACCTCTTGTCGAATCTGTATATCACGACAACATAGAATAGAATTCATAGCAACCTCTATCTACTTTCACACTCAACACATGGTTATGCCTTTACTATACTGATTTCGTAGGTGCACTGACTAGTAGCAGTTGAAAAGTAATAACACAAAAGCCTTACTAAAAACTAATGTATCAATTAGTTCTAGTAAGGCTTTTTTCTATGCATATTATGTTCTGTATGTTTTCAACAATTCGTGTAATTATTGTATATATAGAGATAATTAGTACTAAACATGTACTATATTACACCAACCAGCATAGATAATATCTAGATTTATATAGTTTCTATACATTATCCATTCATTATGAATACACTTGAATAGTAATGTTACTAGCTTATATCATTATCCGCTATAGGATTATTGGTTAGCACTTTCTTGAGCTTTTTTGATTTCCATGTATTTAACCATGCCATCAACAGCTTTTTTAGCTTCGCGCATCGCCAATACTACAGTAGCAGGTTTATGTACAACGTCACCACCAGCGAAGACGCCGTCACGGTTAGTCATGCCATATGGATCTTCAGATGTAATGATGTAGCCTTTTTCGTCTACTTTTAGGTTATTACCTTCGCCGATAAGACGAGCATTTGGTTTATGACCAGCAGCGATGATAATTTTATCTACAGGCATAACTTGGAACTTACCAGTACCGTGGATGCCTGCGCCATCTTCGTTAAGAGCCATCACTTCATATTTGAAGCCTTCTACCTTGTCTTTACCTTCTACGCCTACTGGAGAAGCGAACCATTGGAATTGGACGCCTTCAGCACGAGCCTCTTCGTATTCAGACAATAATGCTGGCATTTGTTCTTGGCTACGACGGTATGCCACAGTAACAGATTCACAGCCTAAACGTACGCATGTACGAGCCGCATCCATCGCTACGTTACCACCGCCGATGATAATTACGCGATCGCCTTTTTTAACAGGAATTTGAGCTTCATCAAGCTCGCCATTTTCCACTAATTGTACATTCGTCAACAAGTACATCGCTTGGAATACACCATGCACTTCATCGTTTTCCATGCGTACTTCTTGAGGAATATGTGTACCAGTACCGATAAAGATGGAGTCAAAACCTTCTGCGAAGAGTTCATCCAATGTTTTATCTTGACCGATAAATGTATTACATACGAATTTAACGCCTAAACCTTCAAGACGAGCGATTTCACGACGTACAACGGATTTAGACAAACGGAATTCTGGAATGCCAAATAAAAGTACGCCACCTGGTTCAGATTGACCTTCGAATACAGTTACCTCGTAACCAAGTTTAGCGATATCACCTGCTACGGACAAGCCTGCAGGGCCAGAACCTACAACGGCAACCTTACCAAGATCTTGTTTAATCTTCTTAGGTTTGCGAAGTTCATTGATACTTTCAAAATCAGCAGCAAAGCGTTCCAATTTACCGATATTGATAGGCGGTTTTTTCGCCTTGTTCATGATACAGTTACCTTCACATTGGTTTTCGCGTGGACATACGCGGCCACAAATGGATGGCAAGTTTGTACGTTCTGCCAAGATATCATTGGCTAAACCAAAGTTACCGTGTGCAATAGCTTGGATAAAACGAGGGATCTCGTTTTCAATAGGGCAACCCATACGGCACAATGGTTTTGGACAATTTAGACAACGTTTCGCCTCAGCGAGCGCTTCCTCCATTGTATAATCCGCATCAAAATGTAGTGGTTTTAATTCGTTACTCATGGCACATGCCTCCTAACAAGGATCCAGTACTATACTTATACAGCGTTGCATGTACCTGAACAATCCGATGAGCCCTCTCACATAGGGATGCCGCCACATGCTGCTAAGATTTATCTTTTGTAACCATTCGATAGACGTGTGGTCACTGGTCAGACACACACTATTCTATAGTATATTCTAAATTGTGAAAGTCCCAACAGTCAAGCAAATAAAGCACCTTTTGTATACGAATATAGCCCCTATTCATGCAAGGATTGCATAGAAACGAATGGTAAGGTAACAGCAATTCTTAAGTGTATATTTACATATATATCTATGCATGTATACTGATAATAGACAGAATAATTGATTTGCACCACATTAACATACACTCATAGATGTTGGTGACACCGAACTGATATATATAATTACACAAGATTTCTTATGAATCTAGCAGAATGTAAGAGGTTCACTATGAACACAGTAGACTTTACTAAAACATACTATATTGATCGACGCGGTTCTCATTCCCGCAAATGGGACGGCGAGCATTTAAAATTCAGCCGTACTGACCTATTACCACTATGGGTAGCCGATATGGACTTTATGCCGCCTCAGTGCATTCAAGAGGCCATTTGTAACTATGTGAAAGCCAATCCTCTAGGCTATACCATGATAAATCCGGATTATATAGAGGCAGTTATGAGTTGGTACAAACGCCGGCATAACTGTAGTCTTGAGCAAGAATGGCTCACCAGCGCGCCCAACGTCATTACAGGGATCATGTGGTGTATTGGGGCTTTTACCAAAACCAATGACGCCATCGCCGTTCTAAGTCCTGTATATGGCGCCTTTGATACAAGCGCCAGCGATGCCCAACGTCAAATCATCGCTATTCCTATGAATCGCACTGAAGATAATCGCTACACCGTCGATTACAAAGCCTTTGAAACAGCGATTACCAAGCACGATGTGAAATTGTTCATTCACTGCAATCCGCACAACCCTGTAGGCCACGTATGGACTGAACAGGAAATGGCTCAGTTATTCAGCATCTGCCAACGGCACCATGTGCTCATCATAAGTGATGAGATCCATCAAGACCTTATCACGGGACCAACGCCCTTTACATCTGCCTTGACGGTAAATAATGGGGCCTATGCAGATAGCATGATTGCAATGTCTTCCCTCTCTAAGTCATTCAATATGGCTAGCTTGCACCACGCAGAAGTTATCATTCCTAACGAAAAACTACGAAGCCAATTCAACGCCTATAAAGCTCATGTGTACCACACAGACTCGGACGTTATTGCCGAAGCGGCCATCACCGCAGCCTACACGCATCCAGAGACGGAAGCATGGCTCACAGATGTACTGGCTGTCATTCGTGAAAACTATGAATATCTGTTCCGAGAGCTTGGTATGGCATTACCACACATCCGCATCAGCCCTATGGACGGCACCTATTTGGCTTGGATCGATTTCGGCGCCTATGTAAAGGCGGAAGATATGCATGACCTATTCGAAAATAAATGCCACATCGCACCTAGCTTTGGCGAATGGTTTGGAGGCGAAGATTACGCCACCTTTGTGCGACTTAACTTAGCTACAAGCCTTGAAAATATTAAGACTGCTATCCATAATATAATCAAGTACGTACGTCCTTAATAGGCACCTCTCATCAGGAAATACATTAATTCAGGAAATACATTAATCATATTAGAGAATTCATTTCGTACAAATAAAAGAGGCTGCTCTAGCATTATTCAATGTTAGAGCAGCCTTTTTGTATCAAAGTTTCACTGTATCACACAACTAGTATTACACTAGTTTTTATTTAATTCTAGCGAAATGTTCCTTTGCAAATTGCATGTCTTGTACAAGTTCTAATGTACCAATATAGTTATTGTTTTGATCGCGTACAGCCATGTAGTTTACATAGAATGGACGGCCTTGTTTTTCAAGCCATACAGCTACATTATCGCGGTCACCTTTACGGAAGGAATCGATAATACCGCGTACAATTGGTTCAACCTTTGGTGGATGGCAGAATACACATCACGACCGATAGCTGTAGTAGGACGTTTAAATACCTTTTCACCATCGTTGAAGTAGCGGTTGATATCTTCATGGTCAACGAAGGTTACTTCCATTGGCATTGTGTTGAGCATAGCATCAAGTTGATCTACAGTTAGCGTACCACCAATTAAACCAATAGCATTGTCATCACCACTTGATTTTGAAGTTTGTGTAGCTAATGCTGCATCAGCCTCTGGCCATGCAATGCGTTTTACGCCAAAGATTTCTTCATACTGTGCTGTATCTTTGTAGATTTGGTACCATTCTTCTTTACTGAAGTTTTCTGCACAGATTGGGAACAAGATATTTTGTTCTTTGTAGATCATTTCTTGAGCACGTGTAAGAAGCTCATCAAAACGTCTATACCAGTCGTCTACACTTTGACTAGATTTTGCTAAATCGCCCAATTGGTCGCGAATGTCGCCATCAACAGTCCACATAACCATGGATGGACCACCGATTGCATAATCTACTTTCAATTTTGGATATAATAAGTCGCCTTTTTTAGCATAGTGAACAGATACTTGGCGTACTGTATTTACATCATCGATGGTTGCTGTTTTATCTGCTACTTTAGGACGAATAGATTCAATCAACTCATCAAGGGCTTTATTTTCCTCTGTTAATTGGTTGAGCGGATGACCTACAGTTTCTACCAATATTACTACGCTCTTGCTCTTTTCTTGAGCCTCTAGAACAGCCTCTACCTTAGCATGTTCAGCATCCATTTGTTCATGAATAGTAGAACCATGGAACAATGCAGAGTGAAGGTCGCATAATTGTTGTACCTCTTCTAAAGGTGTACCTTCGCGCATAAGACCTTGTTCGGCTTTCATGATTTCACTCGCCTCAACATGTTTGAATTGGCTCGCAAAATCTTCACGAACAGAACCAAGCTCTTCACCTGTGCCCAAACGTTTCAAGAAACCTTTCAATTGCTCTACACGTTCGCTATCTTGTACAGATGCATCAGCATCAACTTTAGAACTGTCGTCAGACTCAGCTACGTCTACACTAGTAACATCTTCTTTGGCAGTACTATCTTCAACTTTAGAAGTTACTACTGTATTAGCGCTACTCTCAGCAGAAGCACTTGCGCCGGCATTAACACTTTCGCCATGTAAGTTAGGCATTTCACCTTCCAAGGTAAAGCCTGCTTTCATAAATGCGCTCACGATATCTATCATGGATACGCCTTTCATTTTAGCCCCTTTAGGAATGGTCATAATTTTGCCTACAGAGTTCAACATCACCTTATTAGTGATTTCGCTGAACCCTAAGCTTTTCATAATCTCTGTTACTTCAGGATATTCTTTTACCAAATCATATACAGATTTGGACAAATCTAATTTCTTTTCCATTTTGATCCCCTCGTGTCAAAAATATTGTTTATTACATATGTGAGTAACCCTCTATACGTCTTCGTATACAAGGCAATTTACATTCTGAAAGGTTTATCTAAAATAACCTATGACACTATGATAAACGATATCGATTGGAAAATCTGTATCCATGGCTATACTTTTGAAAGATATTCCAAAAATATTGAAATTTCATATAAAAATAACGGATAGCTGAGAATTCAAAGTCACCTAAGCAATCAAAGCGCTTTGAACCAACTATCCGTTATCTATTAAAAATATATCTATTTTTTTTAGAAAGATGAAAGTTCTGAGAGATTTATTAGCTATGTTTCAATGCTTTTTCGTAGTTTTCAGAAACCTTATCCCAGTTAATAACGCGGAAGAATTCCTTGATATAGTCTGGGCGACGGTTTTGGTAATGCAAGTAATATGCATGTTCCCAAACATCTAAGCAAAGGATTGCTGTTTTACCTTCTAGTAGAGGATTATCTTGGTTCGCAGTAGATGTCACTTCTAGTTTGCCATCTTTGTTTACCACAAGCCATGCCCAACCAGAACCGAAGCGTGTAGCCGCTGCAGCGGAGAAGCTTTCAACAAAAGCATCATAACCGCCAAGATCAGCGTCGATAGCCTCTTTCAAAGGGCCTTCCAATTTAGATGTGTCTGGTTTTGTCATGATGTCCCAGAACATAGTGTGGTTCTTGTGACCGCCACCGTTATTGATAACTGCTTGACGGATATCTTCTGGCACATTAGCGATATCACCGAGAATACAATCTACACAGCCATAAGCAAGATCAGGATATTTTGCGATAGCAGCGTTCAAATTATTAACATACGCTTGATGGTGCTTGTCATGGTGCAATTTCATTGTTTCTGCGTCGATAACAGGCTCAAGATAATCATAAGCATATGGTAATGGTGCGAGTTCGAAAGGTTTCATAATAGTCCTCCTTAAATATAGGGCACGAACGATGTTGAAATGTATCTATCATTCTTGTGAAAGCGTTTCGATGCACCTGCATCTATATTTTATTTAATTGATATAAATTATCATTCTTTATTTATTGTACATTGTATATAGAAAATCGTCAATGTATTTTCCCATAGAAAAAGGCTATAGGATTTCCTATAGCCTTTGAGTTCGTTTACCAATATAAAGCACTCTAATATAGCTAGAACACGATAACTACTCAACAATACATTGGCACATTTTCATTGTTGTTAATGCTGCTTGGTTGGATTCTTCTGTTACACCCGCACAGCAGCTAGAGTCTACATAAACAGGGATTTCTGGTAAGCCCGCTTTCAGTATAATCGCATTAGACACAACGCAAATATCAGTACATAAACCAACGAGCGTAATAGACTCAATCGGGTTCACCGAGTTCATTCCTTCCAAACGAGATAAGAGTTCAAGGGATCCAAAATTAGGTTTATCTATAAAGGATACAGGACTCATAATAGGGCGACCTTCTGCAGCCTCAATTAAGCCAGGAACAATATGCCAACCTTCTGTATTCTTAACGCAATGCGTAACAGGCAAGAACTTACCCTCTTGGCTTTCAAGATAATTAGTATCATGCGTATCGCGCGTAAAGATGATTGGCCCGTCAAAGTTCTCAATTTTGTTGCGCACATTATCTACGATTAACTGTGCTTGCGCTGAACCAAGGGCGCCATCTACGAAATCTTTTTGCATATCGATAACAACTAGAACCTTTTGCATAGTTCCTCCTGTATATAGTCTACATAGAATACATTAATTATTCATTTCACTACTAGTTATACTCTTAATTTTTAATAACATCAACGACAAAAATTTATTCTTTTTCCTCAGCTAAGGCATGACGCACGCGGTGTGGCTCATTATGAGCTAGTTTTCCTGCTGCCGCAGCTGCCACGGCCCCCACTAAATCATCGAGGAATGTATTACAATGACCACCAGCCTTGCTATCTAACTTTTTAATGATGCCAGGCTTTACCTTATCTAAATAGCCATAGTTCGTAAAGCCGATAGAGCCATATAGATTAACAATGGAAAAGGCTAAAATTTCGTCGATACCATAGAGGCTTTCATCATTAGCCACAATACCTTGCAAGGGCTGAGATAATTTATTTTGTTCCGTTAATTTATCTAGCTCAATGCCCGTAATAATCGCATTATGTACCTCTCGTTTTGAAAGGACAGAAGCCACATGTTCACGGCATTCTTCAATTGTTAGATTAGGCATATATGGTTTTTGAACATATAAAACGAGCTCTGCAATATCCTCTAACGTAACGCCACGCTCCGCCAGAAGATCGTAAGTATATTTCTCTAAATCCTTTGTAGATTCCATAACCGCTCCTTTATTTTTTATGAGGGTGTTCACCTGATACGATTACAATACTAACTGGAATTGTCACAACTAATGCTTCATCAGTATCCACATGCTTTGTATGCTAGCTACCTCTTTTTGCGACCTCTTCAAAGATAGGATATGCATCGCGGTCTAATTTCCAATTATTAGGCCCCGCTTCAACGGCTACAATATTCCCTTTATCATCTGTTTTAATTTCTAGAGGAACAATCAAGGTGCCATCGGCACTCGTCTTGAAAGCCTCACTAGGAATGACTACATTATAAGAAATTTGTTGCTGTAATTCATAGGTACGCTTATCTGTGGGCTTTAAATCTGCCGCTAAAGAGCTAATATTCCCCATCATAGACGCCAATACAGCTAATAATACAACCCTTTTTAAACATAGTTTTTTTCTCCCCAAGTACTTTCCACTACACGCAGTATACGTTGATTATACCACGAAAAAATCCCTACCGAACGTATCGATAGGGATTTCTTAAATTAGATTTTCTTAACCATTTCAGATTTCAATGCCATCGCACCGAAACCATCGATTTTACAATCGATATCGTGGCCATCGCTCGCATCAGTGATGAGGCGAATGTTTTTAACGCGCGTACCTTGTTTCAATACGCCAGCGCCTTTTACTTTGAGGTCTTTTACAACAACAACTGTATCGCCATCAGCTAGCTCGTTGCCGTTAGCATCGCGAATGATACCTGCTTCAGCTGCAGCTTGTGCATCAGCCGCTGTCCATTCATGTCCGCACATAGAACAGATAAACATATGACCATCTTCATATGTGTACTCGTCGCCACACTTAGGGCAGTTAGGTAAATTTGCCATTTAGATCTCCTTTTCTCACTACATAATGAAAGTATTATACCATATAAAAACTTTATTCCACTAAAATATTATAACCACTCTATAAAATAGTTATATCTCTATTAATCAATGCTTATTGTATCGCATATTAGTTCGCATTATAATAATAATGTAGCCTACGAGGTTGGGAAAATTAAAATAGCCCTTCGTTACAGCTCGTAGCTAGATAAAACGAAAAGGCCATTTCCTGATTTTTTCAGTTTTTTGAGATGAGCCTGACGTCTCTACTCGCTCGGCTATCTACTCATATTATAGGTTGAATACCATATATCGTCAAATTATGATTAATAAGAGGCACCTACCTCCATATTGATACTATAACTATAAATATCTACAATACAAAACTACTTAATTCCATTTTTCTCTACTAAAGTTTCATACAACTTCAATTTATCTTCTAAATTATTCTTATAGCCTTCCAATCGTTTGATTTCGGCATCAATAAATCGATAGTGTTCTTGCAACAGGGTCATTCTTTCACGGGCCGTATGAGCTCCGGCATACCGTAAGTCCGCATATCGCTTGATATTCGCAAGCGGCATTCCCATGTCTTTCAGCCGTTTAATAAACTGCACAAAGCCTACATCCTCCGCATAGTAATTGCGAATGCCGTTCTGTCGCTCGATGTGAAGGAACCCCTGATCCTCATAATATCGCAATGTAGAAATAGACAGTCCTACCAATTTTGAAATTCACCGATTTTCATACTTTCACCACCTTGACCTCAAGTATACTCGAGCATATATCATACGTCTAGACGGAGGTAATAATTATGAAAGAAACACGTTTTAACATCGGTATGAACACATTGAAACAGATTGACGGGTTGCACGGCGAGGAGGTATATAACACAATTCATGAGATTTCACCGGCCATAGCCGATTTATTGGTCGAACTATTCGGCGACATCTACACGCGCCCCAACCTGGATTTCAAGGAACGGGAACTGATTACTCTCGCGTCCCTGTTAACGCTGGGCGGTTGCGAGGCTCAGCTGAAAGTACATACCAATGCGGCACTCAACGTCGGTATTGCGCCCGAGCAAATCGTAGAGGTCTGCACCCATTGCATCCCCTATGCAGGATTTCCACGCGTACTGAACGCACTGTTTACGGTGAAAGCGGTCTTTGAAGAACGGAATATCCTAAATTAAAGAATGCGCCGCAATAAAAATCTATTAATAAATATTAGTCTATTTATAACTAACAAAGGGAGACTCTCGATAGAGTCTCCCTTTTATTCGCTACCCTCGTAGTGTTAATTCTTAAGAAATAATCAGTTATTTGATTATAAAATAAGATAAACCTAACGTTTAAGACTAAGTACTGCAATACTTAGACACGTTAGGTTTATCAAATTCCTAATTCTTTGATGAGCCTAACGCCTAGAACACGTTAACTGGCTCTTTTGTACTTATAGTATAGTCTGAATTCTAGTGACTGTCAATTTGCTATCCAAGGCGTTTGCGCAAGATAGCATAGAGAATCATGCTAACGATAACGCTCATAACGGCTTGAATAGTATTAGTCAAAATACTAGCAATGGCTACGCCTGGATCGAATACGAAGTATTCAGCGATGAAGTAGCCTGCTACGATAACAATACCACCTACAATAGTTGCCACCAAGGCAGAGGTAGTTGTCTTATTGTTATAGACAGTACCGACAAGATAACCTTCAATGCCTTTCACCACGAAGGTGATTGGTACAAAGACTGCGTAGCCGAGGAACAAGTCAGCTAGCGCCGGGCCGATAGCACCAATATAGGCGCCGTATTTTCGACCTAATAATAGAGCTGATGTCATGATAACGACATCTCCAACATTGAAATAGCCGCGAATGCCAGGTACTGGAATCTTCGTGTACATGGTAAACAGTGTTGCGAGGGCAATCAATACGGCTGTGAGTACTAACGCGGACGTAGTACTGCGGGTTTGAACGTGTTGCATAGCGTCCTCCTTATAAAAGAAAATAGGCATGCGATAAAATACACCGCATATCTATACTATATACCTTTATAACAACACCCGCAAACAGAAGGAATTAACAATACACTCTTCCTAACATTTATCGTTATTTACATTTAGAATAGGTGCTCTTCACTAGACTTTAACTTAATATAGATACCATTTTACTATACAAATTGCTTCAATCTGACAATGATTAACAAGAAAGGAACTAGCCATGAATATTTTAATCATTTACACCTATCCTAATCATCAAAGTTTTAATGACGCTATTCTGAAAGTAGTGCAACAGAATCTTTCAAAGGACCACAATGTGAACACCTTGGATTTATATGAGGAGCAGTTCGATCCTATATTGCGATTTGATGATATGCACAAACGCCGAGATTTAAGCACTGTGCCGGACATGGAAAAGTATCGCGATATGATTACTTGGGCGGACCATATCATCTTTATCTACCCAATTTGGTGGGGCGGTATGCCCGCAATGCTCAAAGGCTTTATCGATCGCGTATTTACAGCGGGCTTTGCCTATTCATATGGTAAAAGGGGCCTTATAGGTCATTTACAGGGAAAATCCGCCTGGATTATCACCACACATAACACTCCCGCCTTTGTAACGCCGTTTATTCAGGACTATGGCAAGGTGTTAAAAAATCAAGTTCTGAAATCCTGCGGCATTAAACCTGTTACACATACCCAGTTAGCGGGCACAGAAAACAGCTCGGACGAAAAACGCCGGCGTTTCTTGGACAAAATCGCTAATATCGCCGGCAGTATTTAACATTTCTAGTATACTATGATTTTTTACCAAAGATTACTTGGTTACCAAAATCACAAATAAATTTACATTAGACTGCTTACAGTTTGCTCTAAGTCAAAAACAAACTGTATATGAAAACCTTCCCAATTACATAGATATTACTCTTCAAATCTCTCTTCCACATTATAAAGAACCTCGCAGTCACAGCCGCCACCTTCGTTAACGATCCAGTCTAGTACACTTTCCACATCTACCTTTTGTTTTTCCAAGAATTCTCTGGTGAAAGTCAGACTATGGTCGCAACCGTCATTTGCCTCTAACTTCTCGTCTACATAGTCAAAGAGATTCCAAAACAACTCTTCGTCCATAGGCAAACTATCTTTAAACGATTGCTTTTGCTTATCTGCATAAGCTTTTAATAATTCCTTTTTACGCGCTTTATCCATTATAATTGTTCCCTTTTATGTCTTATAAGTTATAGCTCATGACTTATATCTCAAGCCCTATTTCTCATATAATTCTGGTCGTTCTAAAACTGTGCCGTATTTTAGTTTTGGCAACTTAACTAACTGAGGATACAGCTGTTTAACCTCTTTACAAGATCTTAATGTAAGATGTTCTAGATTATGGAGTTCTAAAATTGGAGAATAGTCTGTATCCATCACTTTAGCGGTCAAGAAGCTAAAGAATCGCAGCTGTTTCATATGACGTAGGAATCCCAAGGATTGAACCTTAAGAATTTTAGGAGCTGCGAAATCACCTTCTAGAGCAAGACTTTCAAGGTGCTTCAGATGCGCTAATGGCGTATAATCATCAATTTTTTGAAAGTTCTCAATCGACAGAGCCACTAAATTTTCTAATTTTGATATAGGCTCTAAACTCGATACGCTTCTACCGGACCCAATGTGTAAATATTCTAGTTCTTGTAAGTTCTCTAATTTTGAAATATCTGGATAGACGCCCCATTTTATATGTAATTTTTTAAGTCTACGTTGAGCACACACCGCATCAAATAAGTCCTGTGACATTCTTGTACAAAACATAAGCTCTGTAAAAGTATCTGGATTATTTACTAGGAAATCACACCACTCCATCCAAATTCGCTTCTTATCTTTAGCAGAATAGTTTTCATCTAGCTGTGTGCAGTTGATTATTAACTTATCTTCACCATTATATTCAGAGACCTCTACCACAGATTTAGGCCGTGCGTCATCCTTATGATAGTAGTCAAATCCATATTTAACTTGCTTTTCTGTTAACACTGCCATGTTACAATTCCTCATCTTCGCCAGTCGCATAATTGGTTTGGCTACAACTAGATCCATAGCCAACAAATTTTAACGACCTTAGCAAATCGATACAAGCACATGTCCATTAGCTTCGAGCACTTGTTTATAGAAGCGTTTCATTTGCTCGAAATCATGAAGAAGTTCATCTTTGATTTCTTCCTCTTCCTCATCGTAATCCCAAATATCTGGATATAGCTCTGCCTCTTTGCAGGCTGCCATATCAAAAGATTCGAGGGCTTCTTCCATATCAAACTGCTCTAGAGCCGCCACGATATCTGCTAATTTATCGTGTTCGGTATACGCTAAGTAATCCGATATTTCTTCAACAGCTGTTATGCCAAGTACAGCTTGGCTAAGAGGGTTATTATCATCCTTATGGTCAGTTCCTACGCCAGTTAGCACAAAGTGAAGTACATCCCACATCTTATCGATATCGAGCAATAATTCATCATCGTCATTCCACTCTTCAACGCTTTCAAGAATTTCCTCTTCTTCTGAGCCCATAGCTTTAAGCTCTTTTAAATTCGCATCGCTTAAACAGCTATAATTTGCAATTAGTCCCATAATTTAATCCTTTCATAAATTCTTCTAACCATTAGAAAAATAAATTTTCCGATTCTGTAATACTTCCATCATCTTCATGGAAATAGCAGATATATACAGGTTCACGATACGCCGCGTCATAAAATTTCTGTAAAACAGGTGAAAGTTTCATTTCTATTGGCATATGTAAAGCTTTCACAATGGGTTCCCAAAGTTCCATTGGCGAATAAGAGATAATATGAGACTGCTTATTCTGACCATATTCTTCAAGTGTTGCCGCATCAGAATACTTACTTGAGTCACAGTAATCATGCCAACAAATACTAAAAACGATTAAATGAAATAAATCGTCCATACTTTCAGCTAAACGACCGGCGGCACCCTCGCTACTCCAATAACCAATAGTTCCGTCCTCCAATAGATGATATTCACCGCCAGCGCCATCTACAGCAAATGCCATACCGGGCACAGAGAACGTGCAGCGACCTTCAGCCGTATCTCGTTCCTCCAGCGCATCTAGCAAGCGAAAATCGAATAGCGTATCAAAATCTTCAGCTAACTTGGCATCATTTCGCAATATATCTAAATAACCCATCTTACACGCTCCTATTAGCAGAAATTATTCCTAGCAATTTAGCTTCTCTTTCATTAGATGTATCTAATAGCGGAATAGCCAACAAAAGTACTTGCAAGGAGTAATAATAAAAGCTAAAGAATAAATCATCAGGGAATACGTCCTCTTCCTCATATCTAAGAACATCTTCGTCTTCATCATATTCTTCAGACCAAAGGTATTCTTCGTTGAGCATATCCTCAAAGTTCGGCAATGGATCTGCATGCTCTAGCATAAGGCCATCTCGAATGCACTCAGCAATCACAGTAAACAACTCAACCAATTGTTCTGCTAAATACTGAGCCACCTCATTATAAGCGCTCTCTTCCTGAGCTTTCTTAAAAATGCGAAGCAAGAAAATCATGGCAAATGGTGTAGCATGCCACAACGTCGATTGGTGCTCAATATTCTGTGCTAATGCCTCACCAGCCGCATCAACAACTTCTATGCTTTCCATATTCCACAACACATCAAGCTCTGTAGGAAAGTCTGTAGCACGGCCGTAGGTTGTGGTTAACCGGTGCCACGGTATATCACTGACTTGTACGGTCTCTATATATTGTTTCGTCACAGTATCCATTATAGTTATACCTTTATATATACGCCTATGTAGTAACGCCTTCGACCAATGATTATTTCTCAATAACCTCTTTCACCAGTTCATAGGTATCTATGAGACGTAGTTTCCAACCCTAGGCTCATCTGTAATCTCCTCATAGATATCCTCTAGCGTTCCCCTTGGTGCTAGTTTCCATAGTTTACACGGATATAGTTCAACGGTCCCGATAATTTCCATATTATCCAGTAACAAGCCTAAGTCCTTATGATTGAACCAACAGTCTGTATCGATACCGAAATTTGTATTATCTTTCCGGCATGCGATTTTACTATTTAAAAACTGCTCCATTGTTGGTTTTTCTTCTTGTAAAAGCCGCGTACAGGCTAAATGATATTCGATTTTCCGCGGCGATTGATCCACGTCAGAGACAAAAATAGCACCATACTCGTTTTCAAACTTAACAGCTAATACGTCGCCCACCTTAAAATGAGGTTCTCTCTTCGTTTTAGATTTACGAACCTTAAGCGGCTTCGGATTTTCGCTCTGTAGCTGTACTGCTAACTTATCCAATACCTTTTGACGCTGTTTAAGGGCCTTACTATCGATTTCTAGCCAAAACTCATGAGGGCCATGAGCGATTATGTCTAAGGCTTTCTGTTTAATGTCAGCTGATAGATGCCCTATCTTCCACAACGAATAGGCCACCGCTGTCCAATAAATCTCTGTGTAAAACTCATCAGCACAAAAATTTTGTTCCTCACCTAAAATTTCAGAAATGATGGTATCAACACTGATGCCATCCTTGTATCGCTCAACAATAGCATTATAAATATCATGACCATCATCACTATCTATGATTTTTACTCCATCAATTGCCATATGAATCGCCTCTAGGACTCTCGTAATGCAAGTAGTGCAAATACTTCGTCCATATCAAGATTAAACATGTTACTTTCAAGATTGATAGGCGCAAAATAGTAACGAACTGTATCTGCCCCAAATTCGTCGTTTAATTTAGCCCATTCTGCCCCTGAAAGCACAGTAAACCCAAGCGTATCGTTTCCAAGGCTTTCAGTAAACCAACGCACCTCATAATCAGGCTGAACGAAGTCGTTGAAGTATTTGATAGTTACATCCCGATCTTTCTCATCACCGTAAGGAATTAAGAGTTCATTATCGCCCTTTTGTAACACAATATCGTCACCATAGAGCTTGCCATTACTAACAGTTTGAATATCGATAGGCTCATCCATCATATCATTGAAATAGTTCACCACATCCTCGTCATCCTCGCGCCAGTCAATCCAAATAATAGCCTCAGAATCAAATAAATCATCTAAATCCATATCATGACTAAAGAAGTCTTTGACTAATTTATACATATCTTCCATAATCTCTCCTGCATATCACTTATTTTTTAGATAGTCTACAACACCCGTGTCACCAATTTAGTACAACTCTATAAGGTTTCGTAAATCACATCTTGTTGAGCCGTAAAGTCTTCATCAAAACTAACTAATATATACAAATGCCCTGCCGGGGATTCTCCCACATCATAGCCTAGTGCAAATGCATCGTAACAACCTGACTTATCTAGCATAATATCGGTTAAGGTTAGTACAATAGACTCTTCTTGCGGTATTTCCTGTTGTATGAGTTCCTGTGCTAGTTGATCTAATTCATCTAATTCAACAGATAATTGTTTCCACATTGGTAGTGAAAGCACCTCAGTCTCAGTATAACTAGTACAACTAATATTGATTTTTTGAAAGGCTTGTCCTACATTCTCTAAGCGATTAGTGCCCAATCTGCGAGATACAAAGTAAACGCCATACGGTTCTTCAGACCAACTTTCAACATTCCATAAAGTCATTAATTCCGATTTTCTCATCAGGACGCTCCATTAGTTAATCATCCTGCAATATCCGCATCAACAGGGTTCCCATCCGCATCAATATGAGCTATGATACAGTGCCCCCAAAAGATATCATCGTCGTCATAATATACCTCTATGGTGCCATCGTTGCGAAACGCTAATTCTCCCATCGTAATACGCTTGGCAAATACGTCTGATGTAATCGGATCTTGGTCGTCATTATCGAGCCAATCATTAGCAAGGTCTAGCAATTTCACTAATATAGGTACTAATTCGTTGTTCAAATGCTTTGAAATTATCGATTGTATTGAAAGCAGCCAATGCTACTGTGCAGCTTTCATCAGACCCCTCATCCACATCAAGGGTGAATGCATAATCATCAATTCTCGCTGTGTAATATTGATACTCTCGATTTAACAGGAAATCACCCCTGTCAGTATGAAGGTATTTAGGTGTTTTCAAATAAGCCGACAACGCCTCTAGCTCACTATGTTTAGCATGCTCCTCTAACACCTCAAGTACATAATAGCGATTATTCCAAGAAGGACGCATATAGCCCAAATCCTCTAAAGGCTTTGCTTTCTTAACTAATAATTTATAGACCCCATGGGGCTCAAAAGAATAACCCCATCTATCGTCAAGACCCTCAATAATCCACGTCAAAATACCTTCGCTACGGTCAAGCACGCCAGTTCGAGTATCTAAGATAGCATCGGTAGACACTAGTGGTCTATGGTACTTATCTAAATAAGGACTAGCCCCATTCGCATCACTGCGAGGCAATGCATAAATCTCAAACTCTTCCGCTTCAAACTCTGCTTCATATTCTGGTACACGTACAATACTCATATGACTCTCTCCTGTTCATCACATTTTACGGTGCAAACTATTTACAGTTCAGAACTACATCCTTTTATAGATGATGCCATAGCATAATTGTTTCTATAACATTAAAATGTTTTATTGTATCACAAGCGTTCAGCTACATCGATTCTATGTAATAGCTCTTTCGCTAGTTCTTGGGCTGTTTTAAATTCCTCATTTGAAAGCACCATAAGTACAAAGCTATCTGTTCCTGTGTCCATGCCTACTAACGTATAGTTTTCCCACGTAGAATTAAGACTAGCACACCAGTCCATAATAACTTGATCTTCATCTAATGCTGCTGTATCAATAGTTAGATTTTCTTTAGTATCTAAAGACTTATTACATATTAACTTCTGTACATAATAAATAAAATCCTCTAGTTCACATTTACAGTCTAACTCTACGGCATATCCTTTAGAGACTAGTTTCTCATAGAGGTTCCACCAGCTATCTTCTAATTCTTCCAAGGAGCGCAACTTAACCTTGGTCATAAACGACTTAGCTTGTTTAGCATCGCCTAACAACAACGTTGCTAACTCTGTAAATGTCGATCGCATCTGATCGATATCTAGATACACTGCTTCTACACACAAACTACAATCAGGTACTCTACGTTTTTTCATAAAAGCCCGCATCATCTTCACTGCGTCAGGATAACGTACATCAGCCATACGATAGGTCTTGCCATCTATATCTAAGAATAAATCTACTGCATCCTGCGTTTTACCTACACGTGCTTTCATGGCTGTACATCCATCGATGGCATGAGGTGGGTATACCTCCATGTACATATAAAATCCATCATGCATAGCCTGTAAAGTATTATCTATTCCGACTATATTAAAACCATTTCCATTAGAACCAGGGCTCTTCAAGCACCATTCTTCGTATTCATCAAATAGTTTTTCTTGAATCCAATTGTAAAAGCTCATATACTACTCTCCACTATATACTGTCGCTTACATTTAATGTTTAACTGAGTATGTATCTTAATTATATCATTAAGAAGAGACACTTATCACCGAATTATATCTAATTAACATATAGACTTTCAGTAATAAAAATAGGTTCTAAAACATAGCTTACACTATACAAATAATACCTTAATAATCAAAACCAAAAAGAGCCAAGAATTAAATCTTGGCTACTAAAAAGACATAATCCTGTATAAAAACTTATGCCTATTAATGATATTTTGGTGCGCCTAACCGGAATCGAACCAGTGACACGCAGTTTAGGAAACTGCTGCTCTATCCTACTGAGCTATAGACGCATGTATACTTTATTATATCGTTTTTAATAAAGTATACGCAAGGCGTCCTTATTGTTGTAGGTATTGGTTATTCACTTGTTTTTGTTCTTCTGGGCTTAGGTTTTGGTAGCCTTTTGCTAAAGCACTGACCCAGGATCCATAGGCAGGATTTGGGAATACCACAAATGTAGTACCAAAGTCTTCTTTATGTTCATCGATGATAGCGTTTCTTTCAACTAAGGTCTTACCTTTTGTACCAATTGGGAAGTCACCGGCATTATCACCCATATACAAAATTACGGCGTACTTCTTAGTAATGGCATCAAAACGAGGTTGTTTATCAGAGTCTTTTTCGAATAGTAGTACATGTTCTTTATCGACGGATGGGAATCCTAGTTCTTTGAAGTTTTGTACTGTTGCATCATAGTTAACAGGTGCATATCGGTTTGAAACGTAGAAAATTTCTACACCTTGTTTATGTACTTCATTTAGAAACTCAACAGCACCAGGCATGGCTTGCGATTTACCTTGATGCACAGCTTGACGCCACCAAGGAGCATCGAAGCGACCATTGCCACTAGCAACGCTTTCACCCATCAGTTTAGTATTATCCACTACTGTTTCATCAGCATCAAGAACGATAGCAAGAGGTTTTCTTTGATGAGATGGATCAGTAACGGCCATCTTAACAAGATTTAGCGCCACATTGTACCCTTGATACACTAGTGCTCTGTACTCTGCAGAGGTGCGCATCCATAAGAGCCCCATTGTTTCTGTTTCGGCTTGGTACTGCTGTTTTTGCTTCAGTGCTGCCTGCTCATCTAGTACTACTGCGACTTTTTGTCTGGCTCACTGTTAGCGACTACCGTATTAGCTACCGTATTCGTAGCCACTATACTATTAGTCGGTTGAGTTGATTGAACCTGCGTTACCATCGCTGTAGGAACTACAGGATTTGCTTTCACCGTCGTCGGAGAATCCGCCTGCACTACAGAACCTACGCAAAGGCTACCGCCAAGACAAGCCACCCCTACATACCATGCCAAACTACTACGTTTCATAATTGCCTCCTATCCACATGTGCTCTCTGTATACATACAATACACAATGTAATTCTACATAGTTATACGAAAGTCCTCTATAAATTTATATTCTATCTGTATATTTTAAATCTATCTACACTATAACTATGCTATAATACAGCTGTTGATAGTATTAGAGAGTTCTTATAAAAAAGAGGTATATATAATGAAACTATGTAAACGATCGATTATTACCAGTTCACTATTTGCTGTATTGGCTATATCATCTGCGTACGGGGCTACACCAGTACAGCCAAGTGAAAGCACAGATACTGCAGTGGTTGATATGGATTATTCTAATATTCCAGAGTTAAAAAAATCTATCGAGAGCTCAACACCTGCTATGATACAATCTACGCTTGATGCTTCTAAGGGAAAACCTACTAAAGATAAGCCCATCTATTCAACAGTGACTATGTCTGGTAACCGTGTTGTATCCGTAAAAACTTACAAAACTAAAGAAGAACAAGAAAAGGCCATGTTAAAAGAGCGTAAACGCTTAGACAAGGTCACTGCAGAACGTCAGGCTAAAAGAAAAGACGAAACACGCACAGATATGCTAAAAGGTTTAACACCAATACCGTCCTATCCACCTGTTAGTGAAACACGCGTATTACAAAGTGAAATGTTCTCTAGACCATTTGGTAGACAACTCGATTTGCGTTTAGTAGAGGCCTATACACAAGATTATGACAAGGCAAAACCTGGCGATATTTATGTCTATGCAGATTATGTGGACTACACATCTAAACAGCTATTAGGTGAAAAAGATGGCACCACTGCTATTTCAGCTATGATTCTACGTGTACTCATGAGAAAAGACGAAAACAAAGCTTTCAGCATCGATGTAAATGCGTACTTCATAAATCCAACAACACATACCATTTCCATAAGTCGTTCTGAAGATGCAAAGGGTATCGATATCAAGAAAGAGGAAAGAGCTGAAGCTGTATTTAAACTACCATCACACCAACTACAAGCCGGCGATCCACAGTATGAAATCGCTAAGCTTATGTATCAGGACCTAACAAATAAAAAATTTGATTAGTAATAATTAAATATAATCCCCCATAACAAAAGCCCCACCTTACTATGAACTACATAGCAAGGAGGGGCTTCGTCTTAGTTTAAGAGAGTTTTGTAAGGGATTTATTAGTTAGAGAGATCTATTAATTTATTTTACATCGCTGAAATCGATGTTCATGCCCAAGGCTTTAGCTACGCCTTCACCATAAGCTGGATCGCATTGGTAGCAATGTTTTGCATGGCGTTCTTTGATAAAGTCAGGCACGCCATCCATAGCTGCAGCTGTATTTTCAAATAAAATTTGTTGTTTTTCAGGGCTCATGAGACGGAACAATTTACCTGGTTGTGTGTAGAAGTCAGAGTCATCTTCGTAGAAATCGTATTGGTATGCTGCACCAGATACATCTAGACCAGGATTTTTAAATTCTGGTTGTTCAGCCCATTCACCGAAGCTATTAGGTGCATAGCCAATAGTAGAGCCATGGTTACCATCTACACGGCCTTGTCCATCACGATGATAGCTATTTACAGGACATTTAGGCGCATTAACAGGAATTTGATGGTAGTTAGCACCAAGGCGATAACGTTGAGCATCCGCATAGGAGAATAAACGACCTTGAAGCATTCTGTCAGGAGAGAATGATATGCCAGGAACGATAGTAGACGGTGCAAATGCAGCCTGCTCTACATCTTGGAAGTAGTTTTCAGGGTTGCGGTTAAGCTCCATGACACCGACTTCGATCAATGGGAATTCATCGTGGTACCATACTTTTGTTAAATCGAATGGGTTGTACGGCATGTTGTTAGCTTGTTCTTCTGTCATCACTTGGATGCATAATTTCCATTTAGGGAAATCACCGCATTCGATAGCATCAAAGAGATCGCGTTGATGGCTTTCACGGTCATTAGCCACAAGCTCAGCCGCCTCAGCATTGGAGAGATTTTCAATCGGTTGTTGGCAAACCCAGTGGAATTTAACCCATACGCGTTCATCGTTTTCATTGATAAGACTGTATGTATGGCTACCGAAACCATGCATTGTGCGGTAAGATTTAGGAATACCACGATCACTCATGACGATTGTTACTTGGTGAATAGCCTCTGGCAAGCTAGTCCAGAAATCCCAGTTTGCTGTCGCATCGCGAAGATTTGTCTTAGGATTACGTTTTACAGCGCGGTTTAAATCAGGGAATTGCAATGGATCGCGGATGAAGAATACAGGTGTGTTGTTACCTACGAGGTCCCAGTTACCTTCTTCTGTATAGAATTTTACAGCAAAACCACGAATATCGCGCTCTGCATCAGCGGCACCACGCTCACCGGCAACAGTGGAGAAACGCACGAATAACGGCGTTTGCTTGCCTACTTCAGAGAAAAGTTTTGCTTTCGTATATTTAGTAATATCATTCGTTACTGTGAAAGTACCGAATGCACCGGAACCTTTAGCATGCATGCGACGTTCAGGAATTACTTCACGCGCAAAATGACCTAATTTCTCCATCAACCAAACGTCTTGCATCAAAACAGGACCACGTTTACCTGCTGTTGCAGAATTGCGATTATCCGGTACAGGAGCGCCAAAGGCTGTTGTTAATTTCTTTTCTTCACTCATGTTACAACCTCCTACTTAGAAATACAATATATGAATCATCTATACTTACATATTAAATAATTATCCATCAGATAATCATTAGCAACGGATAATTATTATTGATACATTAATGATAACATAGTTTTGTAGGAATAACAAGATTAACTTTCCATAAATCATATATACATAATCTTAATGAATATACCTATCAACAGCCTAATAAGTAACATAAAATCCTATCATACCACCTTTGCCATCTAGTATTTTAAGATACACGCCTACTTAATTAAGCATATAAAAAAAAAAACACCTTATAATCAACAAAGTGATTATAAGGTGTTTTTATTATGCTGGACGACTCCAATCAACTTGCACGTCGATAGCTTCCCACATACGTGTTAAAGCTAGTTTTAAGTTATCCAAAGATTCTAATGGTTTTACGTTCAACCGTTCATACGTATCAAGACCTGTAGCATGCTCAATAGCATGTTCATCGTTCAAGTAAGCGAGAACCTTATCTGCCCATTCTTGTTCAGGTAACTCTACGGATACTGTTTTTGCTTCTGTATCATAGGATAAGAAGCCGTTGCTGTTGATGCCATAATGGATGGCTACACGAAATAAACTCATATCTATACCTCTCTTGCGGTAATTTTTAAACACTATATCCATATTGTAACATGAATAAATATATTAGCGAAAGTATTCAATATAAACTTTATAAGTCTATTGAATCGAGTTATATATCCTCGTTAATGTCGCCTACATCACCATTTTTATCTAGGCCAAAGCCCTTATCCATTTTAGTAAATTCCACATCCTCATTAGTAGACTGTGCATCTACTGCGGACTTTAGTTCCGATCGTTTTCTACGCGTTCCATTGTCTCCGTGAAAGCGCTGCCATAGAGCCCCACTCATAACGGCCGTTTCACCAAATTTAGACTCTAATGAATCTAATACGCCAGCCAGTTTATTTTCAGTCTCATTTTTAGGTGATTCAAAAAGACTATCTTGCATAGGTACCTCTTCATCGAGACCGCTAATGGTAAGGCCTAATAATCGTATAGGACCTGGAGGATCCATAAAGCAAGCTTCACTAGCCCCACTATAGTTAGGACTACTATATTTTGAATTAGTAGGTTTTACATTAGTAGATTTTAAATTTGTAGATTTAACCTTCGTAGTGGCTCCTAATACTTCAACGTCTTTCTTTGTGCCTTTCGGTTTTGTACTGGTTTTATCTTGCATGAGTCTGTTCCACAAGAGCAAAGCTATTTCAAAGAACACATGTTCATGGTCTGATGGCGTATCTAACCGCTTTTGGCGGGATACGGTGGTAAAGTCATCATAGCGCACCTTAATCGATACAGTGTGTCCCAAAAGATTACGTTTCCGTAAGCGTTTTGATAAGCGATTGGCAAAGTATCTAAACTCTAGTTCAATAGTACTGCCATCCGTTAAATCTTCTTCGTAGGTTTCCTCAGCTCCGATAGACTGTATTTTACGATCGGTTTCCACCGGTCTATCGTCAACCCCGTTCGCCAGTTCCCATATGCGGCGTGCCTGATTGCCCACAAGAGGAATTAAACTGCTTTCATCAGATAATGCTTGAATATGACGCATCAAGTGAAAGCCACCAGCTTTCAATCGTTTTTCCGTATGAGGACCAACACCCCAAATACGTTTAATAGGTAGTGGCGCCAAAATCTCTTTTTCACGACCATAAGGAATGACCACAAGACCATCTGGTTTATCTAAATCAGAAGCCAGTTTGGCAAGGAATTTATTCGGTGCTAGCCCTGCAGAGATAATCAGACCGGTTTCCTCAAACACTCGATCTTTAATGGCTCTGCCCAGTGCCTTGGGTCCACTGTACATGGTGGACATGCCACTTACCTCGAGAAAGGCTTCGTCGATAGATAGTGGCTCAATGTGAGGAGTAAATTCTTTCATAATAGAAAAAATCTGATGGGATACCTCTTTGTAACGATCCATGCGCGGATATACATAGATGCCATCAGGACAGAGTTTCTTAGCCCGAGATATGGGCATGGCAGAGTGAACGCCAAATTTACGAGCCTCATAGGAGCAGGTAGCAACGACGCCACGTGAAGAAAGACCACCCACAATAACGGGGTGGCCTTTATATTCTGGATGATCCAGTTGTTCAATGGACGCGAAGAATGCATCCATATCAACATGCATAATCCATCGTCTCATTGTTACGCTTCTTTTTCGTGCTCAGAAATACGGCAGTATTTAATTTGTGCACAAATGCACTCATCCTTAGATTTATATAATTGAGGGATGATTTCTAAAATATCACCAAATGTAGCTTCATTAATGGAGTAACGAGTCCATAAACCATTACGTTGAGAGTTAACTACACCTGCATCAATTAAGATTTTCATGTGGTAGCTCAACGTAGATTGGGATAAATTGAAGCTAGCTAAAATATCAGCTGCACATAATTCATTGCAAGACAACATATCGATGATGTGTAATCTTGTTTCATCGCTTAATGCCTTGAAAATCGTAGCTAAACGTTCATAAGAAACTTCAACCATATCTTTAACTCCTCAAATCCGTATCAAAAAATATCAATATACTTTCTTGACTCTATTATATACTATTTCTTAATGTAAATCTATTTTTTTCTTTATATTTGTATCTTAATAATTTATTATGAATACCAAATTTCACTTAGATGAGTGATTTTTACCACATTATAAACTCATTTAAGTACGTTATATGTCGTATATTATGAATATTTTAAATAAATTTTTCATCTCATAGATTTATTTAGTTATACATCAAAATTGTATATATAAAGATTTCACGCAATTTTCTTCTTTAGGATTTTTCGATATACACATTTTTTTGATAACCTTATAGCATACTTCGATATACCGCACCATATTAGCAACCGAAAAGGATTAGATATATAGTCTACTTTTTTGGTGGTCTAAATCATTTTCATAACAAAAGGCTCCTCATAGAGGAGCCTTATTTGTATAATTCTATAAACCGATTGCATAGCAGTAAAATTTTAGAAATTATACTACTAAATCGACACCATCGAATGCAATCATTTGTATTATATCAAATTAGTATAGCTTAGAATACATTTACTAAATCGATAGTTTGATTACGATTAGGACCTACAGATACGATACCCAAAGGTACACCTGTAACTTCTGCAATACGTTCTACGTATTTGCGAGCATTTTCAGGAAGATCTTCGTATTTGCGGATACCAGAGATGTCTGTTTCCCAACCTGGCAATGTTTCATAAACTGCTTCGCATGCTTCAAGGTCTTTCAAATTAGCTGGGAAGCCTTCAACGTCTTTACCATTCAATTTATAACCTACGCAGATTTTCAATTCTTTGAAAGTATCAAGAATATCTAAACGAGTGATAGCAAGATAATCTAAGCTATTAAGACCTGCAGCATATTTTACAACCATAAGGTCTAACCAACCACAACGACGAGGACGACCAGTTACAGTACCGAACTCATGACCAAGTTCACGAAGGTTATCGCCAGTTTCATCAAGAAGTTCTGTAGGGAATGGACCTGCACCAACGCGTGTTGCGTAAGCTTTTACTACGCCGAAGATATTTTTCAAGTAGTTTGGACCAATACCAGCGCCTGTGGACGCACCACCAGCGATTGGATGAGAGGATGTTACGAATGGGTATGTACCATGATCAAGGTCAAGCATAGTAGCTTGAGCACCTTCGAACAATACTTTTTTATCCTCTTGAACGGCTTTTAAAACAGCAATGTTAGTATCTGTTACATATGGTTTCAATGCTTCAGCATATTTGATGTAATCCGCTAAGATTTCATCGTAATTAACAGGTTCTGCATCATACACCTTAGTAAGCATTTTGTTTTTGAATTCTACATTGTATGCTAATTTTTGTTTGAATGTATCCAAGTCATACAAGTCGCAGATACGGATTCCAACACGGTTGATTTTATCTGCATAGCAAGGGCCGATACCGTTTTTAGTAGTACCGATTTTAGCATCACCTTTGGATGCTTCCTCTGCATTATCTAAAGCGATATGATATGGCATAATAACATGCGCACGGTCAGAAATATGAAGGGATTTTGCAGATTTACCTTGTTTTTCAAGGCCTTCAATTTCTTGTAACAAAACTTTAGGGTCGATTACAACACCAGTACCAACGATATTTTGCTTGTCATCGTACAAAATGCCGCTTGGTAAAAGGCGAAGCGCAAATGCTTTGTCATCTACCACAACAGTATGACCTGCGTTATTACCACCTTGACTGCGCACTACAACATCTGCACGTTCCGCAATCCAGTCAACAATCTTACCTTTACCCTCGTCACCCCATTGAGTGCCGATAACCATACTTGTTGCCATATCTATATCCTCCATGTGAAAGTCTAAATAATCCACTAACATTATACAACAATGTTCGGACTCTGTGAAAGTATTTATACAAATTCAATCTTTAGTTTCTTTCCAAAAGCACGAGCTATTTTCTGCAAAGTTTTCAAAGATGGATTTCCATTACCATTTTCAATCTTACTAATATCAGACTGAGTAATGCCTGTTAATTCAGATAACTGCATCTGAGTCAAATGAGCTGCGAGACGAGCCTCTACAATATTTTGAATGATTTGATATTCAGCCTCTAACTCATCCCACTCTTTTTTAAACTTCGGATTTTTTAATTGTTTCTCTAAGTATTGATCTAACGTTTCCATATTATGTATACCTCTCAATATAATCATTCTTATATCTAACAGCTAACTCAATAGCATTCTTCGGTGTTTTTATAGATTTTTTATAAAACCATTAGTTAAAACAATTCGCTTTCCTACAAAAAAGAAATACAATATTCTAGAAGTATTTGAACCTTGCTTTGTTCGTAACTCATAAACCCCATCTTCTAAATATTTAGACTGAGGCTCTCTCAAACGATTGCCATATAATTCAAGTATCTTTAGATCTCGAATTGTTTTAGCTCGCTGCTTATCTGAAAGTTCATTTAAGAATACTTTTGCTGGCTTTTCTCCACTTACAGTTTCATAAAAAACAACAGAAAACGTATCCATCATATTCCTCCTAGTACTAGAAGAAATCTTTACATAAATTATATGTTAAAACATATATTCAGTAAAGATACAGAGATATAGAAATTTAAAGTCTTACTATATCCAATATAAATATCTAGACCCTTAAAGTAAACAAATGGGAGGTGACCAATGGTCACCTCCCATATATTGACATTTTAACTAGTCAAAATATTCTATTTTAGTAATTCAATACAACTATATTATCAAGTTCTTCCTGTCACTCAAGTACTATTTAGGTTCTTTCAGCCAGAAGCTCATAAGTAGTCCTACAGCTCCTACAGGGATCAGTGTCATCAATGCGATTTGGACATCATAGATGTCTGCTAGATGGCCTACATATGGCGCTACAAGGCCACCTAAGGTAATACCAAGGCCTAGTGTAATACCCGACGCAAAGCCTGCATTTTTAGCAAGGTATTTTTGACCTAATACCGTAATTGGCCCGTATTGTGAGAATACGCCAAAGGCCATTGGAATCATGGCACCGAAAAAGCCCCAGATGTTAGGTACAAAGATAAACACTAAAACAGATGGCAAGAAGATAAGATTACCTAAGCGAACTGTTTTAAGGAAGCCTAATTTATCAGATAGAGCCCCACCCATATAGGTAAGAACAGCGCCCATTGCAAAGTACATGGTTAAAGCTAAACTCGATGCACTGGCTTCTCCGTTAATAACAGTAATGTATAAAATAGGGATAAAGATGGATAATACAGAGAATAGTATAGATCGAGAAGCAATGACAAAGAATAATTTGCCAAAGCTAACCCAATCGTTAGTGCCACTATTAGTAGATTTAGCAGAGCTTTTACTTTCACCAATAGCATCGGTATCTGTAGAGCCAGTAAATGCATACACATACAGCAACACGCCAATCAATGCAATCACTGTGAACAACCAAAGGAATTGGCCACCAAAGACATAAACGCCCCCAGCAAGGAGGGGACCCAGTGCAAAGCCAGCACTACCGCCTACCGCAAAGCGGCCCATGGCGTTGCCGATTTCATGAGATTGCGTACGATTCACAAGGAGCGCCGCCTCAGGATGGAATAGTGCCGCCCCTACGCCGGCCAAGAGTGACAAGGCTAGAATCATTTCATAGCTTGTAGCTAGCGCCATAGCACTAATAGACACGAGAGTCACCGTAAAGCCTACAGGAATGAACCAAGGTACGCGCCACCGGTCAGCCACATAGCCCAATGCAGGCTGCGCAATAGAGGCCACAATGGTATTACAAAAAATAATCGTCGCCGATTGATAGTAATTAAGGCCAAAGTTAGCAATAAAGAACGGAATCAATGCGGCCAACGAACCTTGACCGAAATCATTAATACAATGAAAAATAGGTGGTCCGTACTTTCGTATAATACGTTTCATATAACCTCCTAATTACTTTCAAAATAAAAAGAGTAGATATAGCCAACACCCAATGCACGTGCCATAGGCTGATTGGTCTATACCTACCCTAGTCTTTCATATGTTATATAGGAAGTACCCTACAATTATAGGCCAAAGCGAGCCATGATTGTATCAACATGTTTTAACAATTTATGTGGATCAAAGCATGCATCGATTTCTTCAGCAGTCATGTATTTCTTGATGTTTTCATCAGATTTAAGACCTGTAGCGAAATCTTTGCCTTCAAGCCAGCGTTCCATAGCGTATTTGAACCCAACGGTATGCTTCATCACGTACTGCACCTTTATCTACAAGGTGAGTCAAAATTGTTTGGCTGAATACAAGGCCGCCTGTAAGGTTGAGGTTTTTAAGCATTGTTTCAGGATATACCAACAATTTATCGATAGTGCGGATTGTAAGGTGAAGCATGTAGTTCAATGCAATGGTTGCATCTGGCAAGATAACACGTTCTACAGAGCTGTGGGAAATATCGCGTTCATGCCACAAAGCTTGGTCTTCGTAAGCAGATTGAGCGTAGCCACGAAGCAAGCGAGCCATACCGCAAATTCTTTCACATGTAATAGGATTGCGTTTATGAGGCATCGCGGAGGAACCCTTTTGTTTAGGGCTGAAGTATTCTTCTGCTTCGCGCACTTCAGTACGTTGCAAGTGACGGATTTCCAAAGCGATTTTATCCAATGTGCCGCCTACAACAGCAATAGTGGACAACAATTCAGCATGACGGTCACGTTGTACGACTTGAGTAGCGATTTTAACAGGTTCAAGACCTAATTTTTCGCATACGTATTGCTCTACGAATGGATCGATGTTGGAGTATGTACCAACAGCACCGGACAATTTACCTACAGCAACGCTTTTACGAGCATGTTCCATGCGTTCGATATCGCGTTCTACTTCAGCCATCCACAATGCTAATTTCAAGCCAAATGTAGTTGGTTCGCCGTGAATACCATGTGTACGGCCGATCATAGGTGTGTATTTGAACTCAGCTGCGCGACGACGCAATACGTCGTGCAAGCGTTTCAAATCTTCAATCAAGATGTCGCATGCTTGTTTCATCATGTAACCAAGCGCTGTATCTTTAACGTCAGTAGATGTAAGGCCAAGGTGGATATATTTAGCCGCTTCAGGACCTACGTATTCGCCCACTGCTGTTACGAAGGAAATGATATCGTGGTTTGTTTCCTTTTCGATTTCATGAATGCGTTCAACGTCGAAATTGCCCTTTTCACGAATGGCTTAGCCGCTTCTTTAGGGATAACGCCCAACTCAGCTTGTGCCTCGGATGCCAATGTTTCTACCAATAACATTGTGTCGAACTCGTTGCGTTCGCTCCAAATATGGCCCATTTCTTCTCGTGTATAACGTGGTATCATGATGTCTCCTTTGCATGATAAAAGCTAGATTTCTTATACAATAATTGTACCATATGTGAAAGCTCCATTCAATGAATGGACCTAAATTTTCCGAATGATAATTATATTAAATTTACTAATCGTTCGTATTTATTGAAAGTGACAGCCATTCATTAAAGTCTTATGATACGTTTCGACTTATAATGACTTTACTTATAATGACCTTACTTATGATGTCTTTTCTAAGTAAACAATTAATAGAATTGAGTTATATTAACTCCGTCTCTATGTATTCGTGCTAATAAAATGATATACTAGAATTATCTGAAATATACATAAACTTGTATATCATTATGGGGAGGCTTTCATGGCAAATTTAAATCGCAAAGAGCGTCGTGCACAGCGCAATGAATCGAATACTATAGGCATGCTATTACGCCTATTCTTTGGGCTCAGCTTTATCGGATTAGCTGTAGTTTTATTTGGAGAGCTTGATCTCAACTATGTATTCTCCATCTTTACAGCAGATATCATCGTGTCCTTAATTTACGTAATACTCAATAAATCTCGCATTACTACATCCTTGGCGGTTAACACCAATGTACGCGTTATCATCGCATTCCTCATCATGCTAGTAACAATGTTCTTCTACGCCTTTGCGTTATGGCGTGTCGATCAATTTAGTGCACCTATGCAAGTTACATTATTTATCGGCGGTGCTATCGTATACCTTGCGGTATTCAACTCTACCAAAACAATGCTTACAAACCAAGATTAATAGGATATACAAAAGTAAAAGAGGCATATCTTACATACATAGTATGTGATATGCCTCTTTATTGTCCCATAACGACAGGGATTGTTAAGGTTTGTATACGTCCAGAGTTGTTGACGATGCTACCACTGGTTTTAACAATGCGTAGTGCTTCTTCCATCACATCAGGCGGCACGCCGTCCACCACGATGCGCGGTGTGTTCTGAGCAACAATGACATGTCCATCTTCACCAAAGTTTACCTTCACCGTAACAGTTCTGCCACGGAAGATCTCGCCCCTTGTTCTTGCACGCGACGAAGATATGCACTTGGATTGATAGCTGGTTGTCGTAATAGCTCTTGCTGACCTGGGGTCAACAAACTCCACGCAAGATCTGATAGGAATGACAAGTCAGCTGATTCCGTACGACCATCACCATTGGCATTAGGGTCAGATGTAATATCCTTACCCATAGGAGCCTCTTTCGGTTTTGATTGTTTATCATGCGTTACAACCGCTTGCTCTACGCCAGCCGCTTCAGTTTCGATAGCCTTAGGGATAGCCCATTCTCGTCGCGGTTCTTGTGTACTAGCATTTGTATCTAATGTTTTAGTTCGTTCATTTTCACCAGGTGTCACTTCCTCTATCACAGGTTGTGACTGAGATTTAGGCTTTGGTTCTGTACGTTCTGGCACAGCCTCTGCAGGCGCTACCTTCTCCTCCGGTTGTGGAGTCGGTTCAGTCACCTCTGCGCTACTTTCACTATCATCAGGCAAGTCAAAGCTAATTTCAGCCGCATCATGAGCTGCCCCAGTGCCCGCCATACCTCGCAAGGAAAGCCCCATCCCAGATACGAGTATCGTCGTAATGCCTAAGGACACGATGAACGGTTTCAAATAATGCGATTCAAACATAGAATCACTTCCGTTCCGTTGCGACACTAATATATTTAGCGCCATTAACCTTGAGCATATCTAACAGAGCGATGACCTCGCTGTAATACACATCCTTAGATGCGCGGATAACAAAGGCTTGTCGCGGTGCTTGTTTAACGATAGATCGCACCTCTTCCGCCAAGCGTTCCGAAGAAATTTCCTGATTATCGATATATAACGTATGCGTTGTAGTTAAGGTAATCGTAATAGGCTCGATAGATTTTGCCGTAGATGTAGATGCAGATGGCAAATTAAGCGGAATTTGCTGCTCTGTATTCATGTACAGCGTACCCACCATGAAAAATACCAATAAGAAGAATACGATATCGATCATAGGGATAATCATGATTGTCGGTTCTTTTTTTAACCCCTAATGTGCGTCGTCTCATATATCATGTTCCTCGTTGTACGCATCGAGGATATTACCACACTCATGCTCTAATGTAGTAATAAAATCGTTGACCTTTGCCGCACAGTAACTGTGAAAGCCAAGTGCAATGATGGCTACGGTCAAGCCTGTCGCCGTTGCTACCAAGGCTTCAGATACCCCGCCCGTAATGATGGTAGGAGCCCCAATATCGCCACCTACGACAGCAAAGGCGCGAATCATGCCAAGCACGGTCCCCAACAAGCCCAATAGTGGAGCCATTGTTACGATCATGCTAAGCCAGCTTAAACCGCGTTTCAAGCGTTCATCTGCATAGGATACGATATCTTGCAAACGATTTTCCAAGCTATTGTAGTTCTTCGCACTGCGAATGGCACGAGCAAATAAAGAGCCTAGCTCCAATGTGTCACGTTCCAACACGCTCGGCAACATAACCCAGCTTTGGTTCTTTTCTAATACCTTATTAAAGCGACGCAAGTCCTTTGTAAACTTGCGATATAAAACGATACGCTCAATGCCAATCATCAACGCAAAGAGCAAAAAAATTACTAGCGGATACATTACAAATCCACCAGCCACAAATAAATGCGCTATGCTACTCATACTAACCTCCAAAAGCCGTTACCCTCTAGGCCCCATTAAATTTAATTATATCATGTTTTAAGGCATCTAAAAATAATTATGAGTCAAAAAAAGGCTATACTAATAGTGATATACCTATTAGTATAGCCTTTAATGTAATCTTAATTTAGCTATAATCCTGATGTAATTTAACCTAGGAGGCTTATAATCTCTTACATCCTATTAATCTTTTTTAAGAAACTTCACAAGTATGCCACCGATTGTTAAGGACACGCCAAAACCAGTAAAGAACATACCTAGGGAATACATCCATGCATAGGTTTGATTATTAGAAGAAATCGCTTTCGCTGCGTCTCGTGCATTAGTAGCGTTTCTTGCAATTTCCAAATTTGTTGTAGCTGGATCTGGATTTAATAATAGGATAACAATACCTATAATTAGAACAACTACACCAACGGGTAATAACATTTTCTTGCTCATTTAAATGTTCCTCTCCTAACATTACATAACATGGTATATACGATTAGATATTATTTATCAAGTTTATTCATATCCAAGCGATTTACACTGCCAATAAAGCTATTATAGGATTCAATCATATCATTGTAATGATCAGCTGTTTGGTCACCTAAGAATGTACGAATTCTACCAATAGTTGTATTCAAATGATTTAGCAGAGTTATAGTCCGGACTAGTAATGCTGCTGGACACATCCATGATACCTTGCAACTCTTGGTTCGCCGCATTTACATCGATTTGCTTACCTTCTTCAAAGCTATCCAATAATGCAGTTAAACGTAAATGAACTTCTTGAGCAGCAGCTGCATTTTTCTTACCGGAATCTTTAAGTTCTTTCAACTGTTCTTGTTGATTTTCCGTATTATGTTTGTGAATTACAGCGTCTAACTGATTATATGCTGCATAGAATTGATCATATAGTTGAACGTATTTAGGTCCTAATTGTTGTTCCTTAGCATAATTATCTGCTTGATATGAATTAGTTTGGTAGTACGTATCCAATTCATTTGCTACTGGTACAATGTCCTTTAATACGGCTAATACGTTATCAAGAGGTTCCTTCATATCATCATATGGTATGCCCGCATCTTTAGCGGCTTGTAATTTTTGTTGTAAGCTATCAAACTTTGGTGCCATAAAGCTTGATAAATGTTGACCCTCTCTTAGTTTTTGAATGGAAGGATTAATAGCATATCCAAAGCGTACGGTACCACTATTAAAATTACCAACTGCTTCTATATACTGATTAAATACTTGAATGTCTTTTTGCGATGCCTTTTGAGCGCCTTGCTGCACCCCATTGGCAATCTTAGAAAAACTACAACCACTCAAAAATAATGGAGCTGTTAGAGTAGATGCACACAATACGGCTGTTAACATTTTCTTTACTAGTGGTTTCATAATGAACCTCTCTTTTTAATCACACACACAAGTAACAGTTTATGATTAAATTATATATCATATATGTTATTTATGAAAGTATCAACCGTATTTTTTATGAAATTTGTTTCATGAATATGCTTTCACAAGCACATAAAAAGGCATAGTATACATCTCCATTGGGGTAAACCCAATAGTAATGTTTATACTATGCCTTTTATGGATACATTTTATAGATCTAGATAAGCATGATAGCTAATCGGAGTGTCTTAATAGATAAGTTATGCCAGCTTATCAAATAGGTATGTAGCTATCTACTTATTTAATGGACTTATCGAAACGCCAATTAATTCTTCAACGGCTTGAGATTCGCTCATTTCACCATCTAAGACGGCTGCTTCCACTTCGCCCATACGACCTTGAATGACTACATTGTTAAAGAATAGGTTGTGCAAATGTTCGTCAATCATATCACGTACCCAACGGAGGGATTGTTCTTGACGTCGTTTTAAGAATACCCCATTTTCTTTACCTTGTTCAGCAAATTCTTGGATCACATCCCACAATTCGTCGAGACCATCCTTCGTAACGGCTGAACATGTGTAAGCCTGGGTCTTCCATTTTTCCGTAGCTGGACGAATGTAATGTAACATCCGATCGTAATCGCTACGAGCGATGAGAGCACGCTTGAGGTTGTCCCCATCAGCCTTATTGACCACAATAGCATCAGCAAGTTCCATAACACCTTTTTTGATGCCTTGCAATTCATCGCCTGCACCAGTTAAGACGATGAGCATAAAGAAGTCTACCATGGAGCGCACAGTAACTTCGCTTTGCCCAACACCAACGGTTTCGACGAGAATGATATCGTACCCAGCAGCCTCGCAAAGTAGCATCGTTTCTCTACTTTTACGCGCCACACCGCCTAGTGTACCACCAGCCGGCGATGGACGGATATAGGCTTCAGGATGTTTCGTCAACGTTTCCATCCGCGTTTTATCGCCTAAAATACTGCCTTTTGTGACTTGGCTTGTAGGGTCTACAGCGAGTACGGCAACCTTGTAACCAGCTTCAATGAGCATGTTACCAAAGGCTTCAATAAATGTACTTTTACCGGCCCCAGGCACACCAGTAATACCGATGCGCAACGCCTTGCCCGTACGAGGCAATACGGCTTGCAATACTTGTTGAGCTAGCTTGAAATGGTCCTTATTATTACTTTCTACTAATGTGATAGCCCGTGAAAGTATAACGCGGTCCCCCTGCTCGATACCGCGTACATAATCAGCGACAGTTAACTTCTTTCGCCGCTGTACGGGACGTACCGACGGAGCCAGATGAGCCGAACTAGACAAGAGGCCGTCGTGCATTTCCTTGACGCCCTTCATCACGTGACTCGCAAAGGTCTCATCTTTCTTCGCATCTTCTGGCACCCAATCGGGACGGTAGGTACTACCTTCGGCATTTGCATTTTTTTACACCTAATTCAGGAGCCTTACCTTCACCAGTGGTGAAGGTGGCATCCTGAGTCGTATGCAATGCGTCCGGAGTAGGCCGTTTGTTATCAGTCATCAGACTCTTCTTCTTGAACGTGGCTAGTCAATGTTTCTAGTAATTTCTTAGCCGCTACAGGCAAGACTGTACCAGGGCCAAAGATAGCCACTGCGCCATGTTCGCGTAGGAACTCATAGTCCTGAGCAGGGATTACGCCACCAATGGCAACCAAAATATCTCCACGACCGCGTTTTTTGAGCTCTTCCACAAGTTGAGGTAACAATGTTTTGTGACCTGCTGCAAGAGAACTGAAGCCGACGATGTGAACGTCATTATCCACAGCGTCTTGTGCTGTTTCTTCTGGAGTTTGGAACAAAGGTCCGATATCTACGTCAAAGCCCATATCTGCGAAGGATGTAGCAATAACTTTAGCACCGCGGTCATGACCGTCTTGACCCATCTTCGCAATCATGATACGAGGGCGACGACCTTCGAGTTCTTCGAAATCATCTGCCATTTGACGTACTTCTTTGATTACATCGTCATCTTCATATTCACTGGAATATACGCCAGAAATAGAGCGGATAACTGCTTTATGACGACCACAAACTTTTTCAACAGCAAAGGAAATTTCGCCCAAAGATGCACGAGCACGAGCAGCTTCAAGTGCAAGGGCAAGCAAGTTGCCTTCCCCAGATTCTGTAGCATTGGTAATCGCTTCGAGACAGGATTGAACCTTATCTTCATCGCGGTTAGCGCGCAATTGTTCAAGACGACGAATTTGCGCTTCTCGTACAGCTGTGTTATCTACGTCGAGGATATCCAATGGATCTTCTTTGTCTAGACGATACTTATTAATACCGATGATAGCTTCACGGCCAGAGTCGATACGAGCTTGACGACGAGCTGCCGCTTCTTCGATACGCATCTTAGGAAGACCAGTGTCAATTGCTTTCGCCATACCACCAAGGGATTCGATTTCTTGGATATGACCCCAAGCGCGACGAATCAATTCATCAGTTAATGCTTCTACATAGTAGGAGCCGCCCCATGGGTCGATAACCTTACATACTTTAGTTTCATCTTGGATATAAAGCTGAGTATTACGGGCAATACGAGCAGAGAAGTCCGTAGGCAATGCGATAGCTTCATCAAGTGCATTAGTATGTAGGGATTGAGTATGACCTAATGCAGCACCCATCGCTTCCATACATGTACGAGCTACGTTATTGAATGGATCTTGTTCGGTTAAGGACCACCCAGATGTTTGGCTATGTGTACGAAGAGCCATGGATTTTGGATTTTCAGAACCGAAGCTCTTAATAATCTTAGCCCACAACATACGAGCTGCACGCATTTTCGCTACTTCCATGAAGTAGTTTTTACCGATTGCCCAGAAGAAGGACAACCGTGGAGCGAATTTATCTACGTGAAGGCCTGCATTTACACCGGTACGGATGTATTCAAGACCATCGGCCAATGTGTAACCTAATTCGATATCTGCAGTAGCGCCTGCTTCTTGCATATGGTAGCCAGAAATGGAGATACTATTGAATTTAGGCATGTACTGAGATGTGTACGCAAAGATATCACCGATGATGCGCATGGACGTAGCTGGCGGGTAAATATAGGTATTACGTACCATAAATTCTTTCAAGATATCATTTGGATCGTACCAGCCATAACCTTTTTATCAACGCCTTGTTCTTCACCAGCTAGGATGTAGAACGCCATGACAGGCAATACGGCGCCGTTCATTGTCATGGATACGGACATTTGGTCGAGAGGAATACCGGAGAATAGAATTTCCATATCGAGGATGGAGTCTACCGCAACGCCGGCTTTACCAACGTCACCTACTACGCGAGGATGGTCGGAGTCGTAACCACGGTGTGTGGCAAGGTCAAAGGCAATAGACAAACCTTTTTGGCCCGCTGCCAAGTTACGACGGTAGAACGCATTAGATTCTTCTGCTGTGGAGAAACCAGCGTACTGACGTACTGTCCAAGGACGAGTTACGTACATTGTGGAATAAGGTCCACGCAAGAATGGAGGTACACCAGCCATGTAGTCAAGGTGTGTCATTCCTTCATAATCCATCTCTGTATAGAGAGGTTTTAGTTGGATTTGCTCCATTGTCGTATTATATAAATCTTCAAAGCTTTTTCCTGTTTCTTTTTGAAGTTCAGCAAGCCATGCATCGCGAGATGTCGGCGACTGAGATCCCAAGCCAAGAGAGGAGAAGTCTGGATTTTTAAACATGAGCTCACATCCCTTTCTTATCTTGTAACGTATGTAAGATTTCGTAGCAATTTGCACGAACGGAAATGAAGTCGTCTACGCCAGCTTCACGGTATACAGGCTCGAGGTCCTTAGACGGTGCCCCTGCCAAGATAACCGTTACATTCGGCATAGTTTCTTTCAACTCTTTAGCGAGTGGTGGTACTAATTCTGGATATGTATCATCTGTGGAACAGATAACGACAACATCGGCACCACTTTCACGAGCAGCCTTCGCCGCATCAGCCGTTGTTTCATGTCCATCATTTTTAATAACTTCAAAAGCACCTACTTCGAAGAAGCCTGTGGAGAAGTCCGCACGAGGTTTATGTTGAGGGATTGGGCCCATATTAGCCAAGAATACCTTCACATTGTCTTTCGTACGTTGTTTATACGCTTCCGTGCGCATGCGAAGGGCTTCGAATTGTTCAGTCCAGCGATGTGCTGTAATTGGTTCGATTGTTTCAGAAGCAATATCACCGGCATCTAAAGCCTTACGGATTTGACGGATTGTCAATTTTTGTAATGCACCAAGCTCAATAAGTCCAATCAACGCGCCTGGTTCTGTTGTACTTGCTTCTAGAGTAGCCTGTGCTTTCACAACCGCATCAGCCTCTGCACCTGCCAAGTACTCATCGATTTGTGCAGCTCGTTTTTGACGCAATGTTTCTTGATTTTCTGGTTTAGGATCAAGCAATTCTTCCGTCATGTTCGCATACATATTATTACCAACTGCAACATCCTTACGGAATGCAAGGTTCTTAAAGCGTTCATCGAGGATGGCTTTTACTTGAGCTTGAGGATAGCCTTCTTTCAAGGCTGCAATAATGCCGCCTTTAGACTCAATAGTTTGGAACTCAGCCCAGATTTTTTCACACAGTTCAGCAGCCAATGTTTCCACATACCAGGAACCGCCTACAGGGTCCACAGGTTGGCGCAACTCGAATTCAGTTTGCAACATAACTTGAATGTTACGAGCAATACGGCGAGAGAAATCGTCAGCTTTGCGAATTGGTTGGTCAAACGGAGATACTTCAAGGCTGTTCAAACCGCCTACAACGCCAGAGAATGCTTGTGTCGTATTGCGCAACAAATTTACATATGGGTCGTATACAGTTTTTGTGAAAGCAGATGTTCTGCCGTGTACATGAACGGCGCGGTCCGCTTCTTCAGCACCGAAAGCTTCCATAATACGAGCCCAAAGTACGCGTAAGGCACGTAATTTAGCAATTTCCATAAAGAAGTTAGCACCTAAGGAGAATGTGAACATCAAGCTCTTCGCGATGGTGTGAATGTCGATGTTACGTTGTGCTAATTGACGCACGTAGCACACAGCCGTTGCCAATGCATAGGCAACCTCTTGCACATCGTTAGCGCCGCCATTAGCGTATACATCGCCGGATACAAGCACTGTTTTAAGCTCTGGTGCCTGTTCTTTAGCCCATACAACAGTATGTGCCATTTCATCAAAGGCTGTATCTAAGGAAATGTGCAAAGCACCGTCTTTCGCCATAACGCCGATAGGGTCAGCACCAACGAGACCTTTCAAGTCAGACGTTTGTTTTTAGCGCCTTTCACTGTAGCCGCTAACATGCCAAGCAAGATGGCTGCAGAAGCACCAGTTTCAATGTACAAAGGGTTTTCCTTCAAATTGAAGCGGTCGATTAATTGTTTGCAGTCATCCATGGTGGATACAGATGTACCACCAACGCCAACAGATGCGCCTACTTGCACGTCTTGATCATGACGTGTTGCTTCATCGAGGCGGATATTGTGAATAGTGCCACCTTTTACAATCTCGTATAAACTTGCATGATTAGCATCTTTAGGCAAAGAGTCATCTACATATTGGGATACACCCCAAGAGTCTTTAATATAACCACTTGCCTTAGTGCCACGTAAGAACTCACCTGCCCCAGGGTATACGCCCTTTGGGAATTGCTTCTGCATGCAATGCAGGTGTGTAAATCGGCTGCAACGTAATACCTTCATAGGTTTTCGTGAACATCTTCTTGTGGAAGTCGCCACCCTTTAACGCCTTTTCAACCTCTGCCTGCCATTGTTCATACGTAGGTTTCTCAAATTCATCAAAGGATACAGGAGCTAATAGATCGCGTTCAGCATCCTTTGAAGTCTTTTTGTCAGACATATATGTGCCTCCTTTTCAACTCGAAACCATACCGAGAAACAGCGCACCGTACCTACAATTGTTATGCTTATACACCACCAAAGCTTTCCTATCTATGGATCACATCAACCTCAAATCTGTGTCCATCAGTTTACTAACAATAAAGCCTGATGTATATGCTCAACAGTCACTTTCAAGGGCAACAAAAAACGTGCCACCCAAAAGTGACACGTAAGGTTCCTTGTTGAAAAGTATGCCAAAAAAACACTGAAACCAGCATACCTCAATCCCCTTCCTATCGCTCGTAGGTACATAACGGTGATTATCAAATAGGCAGTTCTCCTGGCTCGGGCTCATCGCCTTGCTTTCGCCTTCCCAGATTGCTCCAGTGACATATATGAAAGCAGGCTCGTCCTTACAGTGGCGGGACCGCATCGGCTTGTACCGATTTCTCTATTAAGTCTTGCGACACCTATTCTCTATATTCGTTGTTCTAAGTCCAATATAGTGTAAGATTATGCACAAAGTCAATGAACATAACAGTTAATCATAAGTATCAAATTTTGGGTTATAACTAATGCATATTTAAAATGATAAAAACTCATCACTTTCAAATATACGTATTCATCGCTATCAAATATACGTATTCATTGTCTGCAAATCGAGTTATAAATCGAGTACAAATCATCATAAAATCTAAGCCCACGCACAAACGCACCCACAATGCGTGATATAATGAATACAATCACAAGGAGGCATTATGGAGCACACAAGTAAAAAGGTCTAATGACAGCCCTTAGTTGCTATATCATCTGGGGGTTACTCCCTCTCTATTGGGCATTATTAAACCATGTTTCACCATATAATATATTGGCTCAGCGCATTATCTGGTCAGGCATTTGCATGGCCATCGTCGTATTTGGCCTACATTTCAAACAGTTCAAAAAGGACTTTCAACTACTAAAAGAACAGCGTTCACAACTATTACTACTGTTGGTAGCATCAGTCATCATCAGCGTAAATTGGTTTACCTACATTTGGGCTATCGCCAACAACCAAGTTATGGACACGAGCCTTGGCTATTACATCAACCCACTCTTCAATGTAGTGTTAGGTGTCATCCTATTTAAAGAGGTTCTATCTATACCGAAAAAGCTAAGTGTTCTCATCGCTACCATCGGCATCGCCTTGCTCACCTATCAAGTGGGATCCTTGCCGTTAGTGTCGATGATTCTCGCCGTTTCCTTTGGCCTCTATGGGGTCGTAAAAAAGAAACTGCTCATCTCTCCCTTTACGAGCATCGCCTTTGAGGCTTGGCTATTAGCACCACTAGCCTTACTCTATACAACCATGGTCGATAATACAGTGTGGTCCTATTTCGGCACAGATTGGTATACGTCCATGCTGCTCATAGCATGCGGTCTAACTACATCGGTTCCATTAGTGCTATTCTCCTATGGCGCTCAACTGTTGCCGCTCAACCTACTAGGCTTCCTGCAATATGTCTCCCCTACCATTGCCTTGTTGCTAGCTATTTTCTACTTTGGTGAAAGCTTTGGCACACCACAGATGATTGCCTTTGGTTGTATCTGGATAGCCTTAGTGTTGTTCTCATTATCAAATCAAATTACAACCATTAGAAAAATGTAGTTAAGTACAAGAGAGCGTTTGCTATCTGCATGCAATCTCACAAGAGATTTTAGCAACTATATCTAGCCTATAAATACATAAAAGCTGTATCAAATGATATCCTCATTCGATACAGCTTTTTATATATAATACTTACACTAAGTTACGCTTATATGATGCTCATACTTATATTAACTCATATATAACGTATCCGTCTTAAACCGTATTAACTCTATTGATCCAATTCATTCATATTGGTTGTATTCATATTGGAAATGTAACGGTTATAGGCCTCAACCATATGTTTATAATCGTTATCTTGTTTGGATCCCATATAGGTACGAATGGCACCAATCGTAGAGTTTACAGAGGTCTTAACAGTGTCATAATTAGGACTAGAAATACCATTCGCTAAATCGCCAATGGCTTGTAGCTCTTGATTGATCGCATTTACATCTGGTTCTTTTTCACTATCTAGCTTTTCTAGGACTGCAGTAAGTCGCAAAGAAACCTCTTGTGCAGCGGCTGCATTTTTCTTACCTGCATCACGCAATTGTTGCAACCGTTGTTGCAATCGGTCCGTGTTAATCTTATGCATTAAATTATCAAAGTCAGCATAAATAGGAATAAATTGTTCATACAACTGAACATATTTAGGTCCTAATTGTTGCTCCTTAGCATAGTTATCTGTAGTATACCCTTTAGATTTATAGTATGCGTCAAGTTCTTCCGCAACCGGTGTAATTTCGTTCAATTTTGAAAGTAGCTTATCTAAAGGCTCCTTCATTTCATCATACGGAATACCTGCTTGCTTAGCCTCTTCTAATTCTTTTTGTAGCTGTTTAAAGTTCGGTGCATTAAATACAGTTAAATGCTGCCCCGCTTTTAACTCATTAAGAGTTGGCCTATTCGCATAATCAAACATTACCGCCATGCGGTTAAATCGGCTTATGGCTTCACATATTGATTAAATAACTGTACCTGATCCTGCTCAGACCGCTGTGCAATTTCCTTGCGACTCTGTTCAGTCCCCTGCCATAGCTCCGACATACTACAACCGCTCAACAATAAGGGGGATGTCAATGTGGCCGCACACAACACAGCCATTGCAATCCGTTTACCCAATGGTTTCATGATGAATTCTCTCCTTTCATCAATATACAACCCGATTTATATACCTTAATTATATACCAATATGATTTATATAAATAGAATTAATGCATATAAATCATATATCTATTTTTGTCAAGTGACTAATAGAGTCAGGGGTGACCAATGGTCACCCCTGTTTTCCTTTTATATACGGTTAAACTAGAAATATAAGAAATATAACTCCTGTCAATTGTTTTATACGTATACACGTGTTACTATAAAAGGAGAGCATATGAAAGATAAAGATCTACTAAAACTGCTACTCAAAAACGGCTGGAAGGATGTACGGCAACGCGGCAGTCATCATCGTTTGAAAAAAAGGATAATCAAGTTGAAGTAATTGCCGTACACGGAAAAGATGTACCTATTGGCTTATTAAATGCAATTTTAAAACGTACGGGACTAAAATAAGGAGGATTTATGAAATTTATATACCCTGCTATAATCCATGATGATGCTGATGGTTTCTGGGCTGAGTTTCCGGACTTAGAATATACTAGCAGCACTGGCTCAACGCTAACAGAGCTCGTAACTAATGCGCAAGAGGCTATGGAATTGTATATTTTAGGAGCTTTAGAAGATGGGGAAAGTTTACCTACACCTACATCTATTCGCAACTTACCTTGTACCGATACAACGTATCCTACATTAGTACAAACAGATATTGATTTAGCTAAAAATAGTAAATCCGTAAAGAAAACCTTAACAATTCCTGCCTGGCTAAATGATCGAGCATTAGCTAAAGGAATTAATTTTTCTCAGCTTTTACAAGAAGCATTAGTAGAGAAAACAATGTGAATGTAAATTTACATCATCAATTGCTCAGCAAAATTAGGACTATTGTCCACGCAATAACTGCAAAGGTGAGTATTATGATACAAAGCATCCACAGAATTATTACGAAATAGAGCAATAATTTTAGTACATATAGCACATCAAACCATATGCTATGGCGATCTTCTAATCGCGCCATAAATTCGGAGAGATGGCGCACCAAAAATGGAACCTTCACATTAGGATTTAGCTTCTTCCAGTACAGCATAATATACGGTATTACAAAACATCCTACAAAAACTAAGTATGTAAGGAATAGAGGTGTTTCTATATTATGTTGGGACATAAACCCTGACCAGTCTACGACCATTAGACCACCAAGGTATAGAAAAACAAACCAATATATAAATCCTATCGCCTTTATAATAAGGCGAATCATATGTTTCACATCCATGCCTATAATCCTACTAATGTTTTAAATCGCGCATTATTGTGAAAGCGTTCAAAATGGTCTTGTTCAGCGGCCACAGCTTTCACAGATGGATCAATGTTAATCGCTTTTTCAAGCCAATCAAGGGCCTTAGTATCATTCCCTTGGTCTGCATAAATGGTAGCAATACCGTACACAGACCAGGTGTTACTAGGGTCCTTTTCTAATACCTTTTCAAACCATTGTTTAGACTCATTTAATTGGCCTTGTAATTTGTACACCATGGCCATGTTGTAGTAATTAGCTACGTTATTAGGATCTAGATCATATGATTTTTTAGTATCTACTAAACCTTTAGCGGTATCACCATTTAACGCCGTAGCGAAGCCACGGATGGAGTACGCCTCTGCATTATTAGGATTATCCTTAATAGAAGCTGATGCTTCCTCGATGGTTTTAGCATAATCACCAGAGGATAGAGCCTGCTTAGCTGCCATTACATGCGCATCTTGACCTTGATCTGTCTTAGCTTGTTCGTTAGCCGTTGTTGTAGGTTTAGAGTCTTGCTGAGTTTTAGTGTCCGTGCCACAACCTAATAGGCTAAGCAAACAAATACATAACAGAATATATTTCATACTATACCTCTATATTATCTATATAATACAACCACATTATGTCGTATATATTCATTATTTAATATGATTACAATATGTAGTAGTAACTTATAATTTATTTAATACCATTACAATTATACCAAAACTATATACAAAAAAGGACGAGCCGCAACTCGTCCTTTTTCGTTATATGGTAGGTAATGTTATAAATCTTATTTTTTAGCTTTAGAGCAACGGTCTAATAGGAATGCAACGCCTACGAATGGGATGCCACCGTTTTCACCAAGACCAATTTCACATGTAGAACTGGAGCTTACGCCTAGTGTTGCACCGTATTCAGCAATTTCACCAGCAAGGTCTTTTGTAGCAGATTTATTAAGTTCTGGTGTGAAGAAACCTTTTTGACCAGCAAAGCCATCGCATGCGAAGGATTTGATATTGAATACATGGTCTGTGCAGAGACGAGCCAAGTCTTCAATGTATTGAGATTTGTTCAAAGATTTAATCTTACATTGTTTATGTACGATAACGCGTTCATCGCATTTTTCAATGTCGAGATGAGGTACTACGTATTTGCACAAGAATTCAGAAATATCGTTGATTTCTAAGTCTGGCATATGTTTGAAAGCATGGTTGAAGCATGCGCTATGGTCGATCACGATTGGATATTTACCATTTTGAGATGCTTTCATCAATGCATCGTGCAAGTCTTTACAGCACGTTCGTGAACGTCGTCGTAGTTTTTCAAAGCTCAAGCCACAGCAGAGGTTTTCGATATGTTGTGGGTAAATAATATCAATATGAGCTTTGTTGCAGAGGCTTTCTACAACTTGTTGCAAGCTGCGATCATCGTCATAACCTTGGTTAGGTTTGAATGCGCGGTTAGCACATGTACTGAAGTATACAACCTTTTCAAAGTTAGTTGGTTTGATGCGGTTTTTCAATTTGTAGCGATTAGCCTTAGGAGTTGTTTTAGGAACATATGGTGTAACACCTGTTACGCCATGTAAACCTTCAGTAATCTTAGAAATTGCTTTTTGTGTAATGATGGAACCAGCAATGCCTTCGAGGCTTACGCCAGCACGACACATTTGAAGTGTTGTGGAGAAGTTGTCGTAAATCTTCTTAGCCAATTCTGGTGCAGGTGGATCAATACGACGCATGGACAATGCAATTTGAGCAGTATCGATGCTGAGTGGGCAAAGACCTTTACACATGGAGCAAGCAGCACAAGTATCTACGCCGAAGTATTCGTAGCCTTTTCTAAGTTCAGATGCCAATGTGAAGTTGCCTTCGTTTTCAAGGCGTTTAGTTTCACGCAACAATGCGATACGTTGACGTGGAGTCAATGTTAAATTACGGCTTGGACAATGTTTTTCACAGAAACCACATTCCATACAGATTGTGAAAGCATCATCGATAACACATTGAGCTTTAAGGTTTTTTTCTTGTACACATCTGGATCATCAGTAATCATAACATCAGGGTTCAAGATGCGTTCAGGGTCAAAGATGGCTTTGATGCGACGGTTGATTTCGTACGCTTTTTTGCCCCATTCCATTTCAACAAATGGTGCTACCATGCGGCCTGTACCATGTTCTGCTTTCAAAGAACCACCGAAACCAGATACGCGTTCGGACATTTCTTTTACCAAGTCGCCGAAGTTCTTAGTATCTTTAGGGTCGCTGAAGTCAGGTGTAATGTTAAAGTGAACGTTACCAGACAAAGCATGACCGAAGATTACGCCACCGTCTACAAAATCGTATTTGTGGAATAATTCAGTAAGCATTTCGATGCCTTTTAGTGAAGTCTTCGATTTGGAAGCAAACGTCTTCTGTAATAACAGTAGTACCTTTTCTACGTTGACCACCAACGATTGGCAAGATACCTTTACGGATAGCCCACCAAGAATCGTATTCCTTAGGATCTTGAGAGTAGAGACTTGGGATAGCTGTTGGGATGTCTTTCAATTGGTCTTTAATGAAAGCTAAGTTTTGATCTACAGTTTCTTTGGAGTAGCTTTCAGTTTGGAACAAGATAGCACTTGTACCTTCTGGCACTTCACGAACGAAGTCTGGTACATTTTCAAGAGTTTGAACGGCTTTTAAGGATTGATAATCCATCATTTCAGCAGCAACAACCTTGTCGCGGCCCATATTAGCCAAGGCAACAACGGCAAGGGATGCATCGTTCAATGTTTTGAAGAACATGAGACCGCAACCTTTATGAGGTACGTCTTCAACAGTGTTGTACACGATTTCAGATACGAAGCCCAATGTACCTTCAGAACCGATGAACAAGTGATTGATGATGTCGATGATGTCTTCAAAATCAACAAGAGAGTTCAAGCCATAGCCTGTAGTATTTTTAATTTTGTATTTGTGATGAATCAAATGAGTCAATTCTTCGTCGGCTAAGATTTCTTTGCGCAATTGCAAGATTTCTTCTACCATTTGAGGTTTTTCACGAAGGAATTGTTCAATGGATTTTTTATCGGATGTATCAAGAACAGTACCATCTAGTAATACAACGCGGATGGAACGGATAGTTTTATAGGAGTTTTGAGCCGTACCACAGCACATACCAGAGGAGTTATTGTTCAAAATACCACCTACTAATGCTGTTGCAAGCGTAGCAGGATCTGGACCGATTTTGCGGTTGTATGGTTTCAACAAATCGTTTGCATCAGAACCGATAACACCACATTCGCATTTTAAAGCTTTGCCATCGTCGATAACTTCCATTTTTTTGAAGCCATCATTACATACGATAAGCACGTCTTCACTGGAACATTGACCAGATAACGAAGAGCCAGCTGCACGGAATGTAAATGGTGTGCCGCATTGTTGGCACAAACGAATAAGGCGTCTTACTTCACGTTCATCCTCAGCCTTTACAACAACCTTTGGTAAATAGCTATAACAGGACGCGTCAACACCATATGCATAACGACGTAAATGATCAGTATAGACACGATCTTTGCAAATCTCTTTTGCCTCCTTGGCAAAACGTTCATAATCTTTTATAAGCGTACTCACTTGTATATCCTCCTATCCTCTCTTAAGGAATTTGTCTTATATTTAGTATACGCCGTTCTCATTCTCACTACTATAATTATGCATAAATTATATGTCTCCTAATAATTCTCGATATGCATTGCTTTTTTATTTCTTTACTTGAAAGTGCATCTCAGTGGCATTATCATGTACTCATTTTTTTCACATATTAAAATAAAAACTATTTTTGTTTACTTAGTAATTAAAGAACTCTATAATAAATGAATACCAAATTGCCCATAAAAACTTGATATATCGTGTATATAATTCTATAGGAAATAGTTTACATAAATTATACATAAAAACTGTATATTTCCATTTATTTTCAATTTTATCGTTCTCATTTATATTTAAGTATGACTTTTTAATCATAACTTTTTAGATTCCCCTACTAATAATCGTTCACTTTCACATAAAAAGCCCTCTAGGGATATAACTCTTTCGAGCAACCACTAGAGGGCCTATAGTAAATATATCAAATCTATCGGTTCATACTAGCTAGAACATAAGAAGTATAGTATTCAAATTTCTATTGATGATTAGAGAGCCATATTATCCCAAAAATACCAGACTTAAGAATAAGACGTACAGCTAGTGCAAAGACTGCAACGCTCATAAGAGCAAGGATAGATTTTGCTTTCAACCGTTTAGCAATTCGCGCCCCTACTTGAGCCCCAAAGATAGCGCCAATACTAGTAGGAATAGCAATACTAAATACGATATGATTTTCCAATAAATGCGTTATAACGCCTATCATTGTAGATACAGCAAGGATGGATTGGCTTGTAGCTGTAGCCATATGGGTAGGAAACCCCATGAGATAAATTAAGGCCGGCACATGGATAAGGCCACCACCAATACCAAAGATACTGGAGATAAAACCTACAAAAAAGCTAATGCTAATGCCAATAGGCTTGCTATACGTTAGCTGATCAAGAGTAAGGCTTTCTTCCTTCCGCTCCCCTTTTTTGAAGTTCTTAAATCCAATCAAACCAGAAGCGCATAGCATAAAGCACCCAAAGGCAAACATAAATCCCTGTCCAGAAAACCAACCAGACATTTGAGCCCCTAAGATAGCACCTGGTAAAGTCGCTAAACTAAATACTATGGCCGCACTGATAAGAACCTTTTTCTGCTTAATATACGCAATAGATCCAGAAACGGCGTTACACATAACGGAAAAGAGCGATGTCCCTACAATCATAGATGGGGACCACTCCGGGAACCAGTACATGAAGAGAGGAACGAACACTAGGCCCCCTCCGGCACCGATGATGGTGCCTAGCATAGCCGCTAAAAAACCGACTATGGTAAAGAATATATAAAATACTATAATGTTATCCAGCATAATAAGGCCTCCCTTTACTTAGATTGGAGATATCTCTTTGCTATGACTAATTCGATTGGAAAAAGTCTTTCGCTGCTTTTAATCGTCCTCGTTCACAAGAGACTTGTAGCTCGTCACCTGGTTCAAGTTTCACATCCCCAAGAGGTACAATGTAGGTACCATTTCGGCGAATACTTACGATTAATGTGCCATCTGGCAATGCCAAGTCTTGTAACTGCACCTCTGTATAATTTGCCACTACAGGCACCTTGGTTTGGAAGAAGGTTTGCACTGATTCTAAATGGCTTTGACCGGTCATGGCTTGCAATAAGGAATCGTAAATTGGCGGCTCTTTTAACAACTCTGCCACAAGGTATGCCACAAGTGTAACGATACCGATAGCATAAATATTGGAGAAGCTATTCGTCATTTCAAGGACGAGCAATATCGCCAAAATCGGAGTTCTCATCGCAGCTGCTAACATGCCACCCATGGCACAAATAACGAATTGCGGTACAAAATCAGGTGAGATAATACCGATTGATGAAAGCACGCTTTCACAAAAAGCACCTGCAGAGGCACCTATAACGAGCATTGGCAAGAATATGCCGCCTTGTGCACCACTGCCATAGCAGAAGGTGGTAAGTAAAATCTTACCTAGTACGATACCACCCAAGAGCAATACGCCATGCGACTGAAAGGCTAGCTGTCCTACCAGATCATTGCCACCACCTAAAAGAAGTTGCGAGTCATAGCCGATGACGGCCACAGTCACAAAAGTGAGGGCTAATTTCAAGAACCGAGAGCATTTAAGCCACTCAAAGAATTTCTTGAACGCAAAGATCATGCGGCAAAAGAGCACCCCACAGAGCCCCATGATAACGCCCACCATAAGCAGTACAGGGAAGTACTCAAGAGGAACCCCTGAGGTTACCGAAAATCCAAGAGCTGGGTCGAGGCCAAAGATACTAACTGTAATATAGTTAGAAATCAATGTGGCCACAAAGGTTGGCACAACGAGGTAAGGATAAAAACTTTTATGGATCTCTTCAAAGACGAACATCGCCCCCCGATACAGGGTGCACTAAAGGCAGCCGTTAAGCCCGCCCCTGCACCAGCAGAAGTCAAGATGCGCTGCTCACGCAGCCCTGAATTCATCCAATAGGATACAATCTTTACCAGCAGAGCCGCCGATTTGCACAGCTGGCCCTTCACGGCCTACTGAAAAAGCCTGCAAAACCAGTCAAAACGCCACCTATCATCTTAGAAGCCAACGTCCGATACGGTTTCATATCAAAGAGGCCCAGCATTTCCCCTTCGATTTGAGGAATACCAGAGCCCCCAGACAATGGGGCCCATGCAAGCAATCTGTCGACGATAAAGGCAAAGATAACCATTACTATAAGCCAGCCCTATGGCCCATTCCATGGTAATGCCGTCCATCAACTGCCAACGAATATGCTCTGACTCAAGGATTAAATAACGGTACGTAGCACCACAAAAAGCCTGCAATCACGCCCACAAGAGCACCCTTCGCAATGAGCTCCGTCAACAGCATACGATTCATGGACATATCTGCTAAGGTAGAACTACGCTTATTAAATTTCCATAGCTTCATAACATCCTCCTTAGCACTGACCGAATCTGACGTATTATCTAATAATATACATATAATTGAACTATGTATTCATATCCTTAGTATACTTATGTAAACCACCATTTTCAAGAAAGGATTACGCACAAAACATCTATATCACTTAACGAGAGGATAAAAATCCGAATCACAAATCAATAGTTAGCGCTTCAAACGCAAAGCTAGCCACCTCGAAAACGAGATGGCTAGTTTTGTTAAGCAAGTGTGTAAATGTATTTTCTTTACATATTCGGAGGCATCTGAAATATGTAAAGATACTAAAGATGTAAAGTTCTTAGGGCCAGAGCTCCGCATCATTTAGGCTATTAGATTATTTAGACTAGCAAAATATTTAGACTAGTCTAAATATTGATACCATATTATAGTATTAAATCCTATACATCATGAAACACTATATGCTATCAAGTCCTAAAATTGCTTAGAATATGGATTCGTAAATGCCAATGATTTCTTCCATAGATGCATCTCGTGGGTTACCAGGTGTACATGCATCGTTAAAAGCAGATTCAGCAAGGAATGGAATATCTTCACGTTTCACGCCCGCTTCGCTAAGGGATTTAGGAATGCCTACATCGTCAGCGAGTTTTTGGATCATATCAATAGCAGCTTGACGATATGTTTCTTGATCCATGCCGTCTACATCAGGAACGCCCATAACGCGAGCAATTTCACGATATTTCTCGCCTGTAGCAGGAGCATTGAATTTCAAAACTGCTGTTAACAGCATGGCACACGCTTTACCATGAGGGATATCATACACTGCACTCAATGGATGTGCCATAGAGTGAACAATGCCGAGGCCTACGTTGGAGAAGCCCATACCTGCAATATATTGACCAAGAGACATAGCTTCACGACCTGCAAAGTCACCAGCTACGGCGCTACGCAAGGAACGACCGATAATTTCAATAGCTTTCAAATGAAGCATATCAGTGAGTTCCCATGCACCTTTGGTGATATATCCTTCCACGGCATGAACGAGGGCATCCATGCCGGTAGATGCGCAAAGACCAGTTGGCATCGATGCAGACATATCAGGGATCCACGATGGCTACGATTGGGATGTCATGCGGGTCAACGCAAACGAATTTACGGTTCTTTTCAACATCTGTAATAACATAGTTAATAGTAACCTCTGCAGCCGTACCAGATGTAGTAGACACAGCGATAATCGGCAAGCATGGATGTTTCGTAGGTGCCAATCCTTCAAGGCTACGTACATCGCCGAACTCAGGATTTGTAATAATCGTAGCAATGGCTTTACTTGTATCGATAGCACTGCCACCGCCTACAGCAACGATAGCTTCAGCACCTGCCGCCTTACAAGCAGCCACACCAGATGTTACGTTTTCAATGGTTGGATTTGGCTTAATATTGTCATATACATCGTAAGCAATACCTGCCGCATCAAGTAGGTCTGTTACCTTTGTAGCCACCTTAAACTCAAATAAATCAGGTGTAGACGTAACGAGGACCTTTTTAAAATGGCGATTCTTAATTTCGTTCACAATCTCCTGAATCGCCCCTTGTCCAAAAATAGGACGTACCGTTCAACATAATTCTGCGAGCCATATAATTCACTCCTAACAAAACAAACTATACAAAAATAAACCGATTGAGAATAACTATACTAAGTAATTCTCTATCGGTTTATAAAAATCCTTGAAGCTGTGTTATGTATACACTATATAATCATTGTAATAATTCTAAGGTTTGTTTCCATTGAAGTGTTAACTCCATTCTGGCTAGGACCTGATTAAACTGTATAACAGGTAACGATTCACTTAAAAAGTATTAATTCATTAATTACCTCATCAATAATACACTTGTACGATATTCTAGGCAATAGTAATCTTAAAGATATTAACACTCCATATACTGAAGATTCACTGCCTTTTTGGAGTTTGTACAAAAATAATATGTTAATTTTTTTAATAGTTTTCTTTTGGACCTATAATTCTATGGTTATAAAGTCTGTCTCCATGCGCACATACATTTCTATAACCCACAAGAACATCTAGTATTTCACTAAAAAAACAGGTATCAAAGTAGATGTTGGATCAGTAATAGATACCTTATACTCACCAGTATATTCCTTATGTATATCTTTTTAATATTCTCTCTTGTATATTAGGTGTAATTAATTTATAAAAAAATTAGTAATTTCACCGAATGTAAGTTTTGTTACCAATACCCATAATGGTAAATCTTGATGTGTTGTTAAATAATGAGAAAAACATCGTATGTCTCGCATTACGTTGTGTAGCATTAGATAATTTAGAGACTAATTCCGTCGCTTTTTGGTAAGTTTGTTTTAGAAAAAAATTATTTACATTCAAATGACTAAATTCAGATGTATATACCTCCGAAAAAAACGATAAGATACTTTTAGTACAAATATTTTTGTTCAGCTTGCAATAGAGCTTTTTAATAAAATAATTCGCAAATTACGATCAAAACAATATAATCCATATATTTGAAAGAATGTTGTCCCAGTTACATAATAGTCATCACCACTATTTAATGTTGCATTATTATCTAAAAAAATGTCTTTATATCCATTAATTACTGCATAATAGTTATCTCTCGCTAAAAATTCTTTTTAACTCTACTACCTTCGCTCCCCTTTCCAACTGTAATATTTCGTTTTCTCATCAAGCGTAATAGGGAATCTAAAGACTTAAACGGCTTAGACATAAGTCCCTCCTACAAACAAAAAAGCTCGCCGACCCTTGAGTCGACGAGCGTTGTACGTTGCCCGTAAGCTTCGCACAGTTTCTCTGTGTAATAACTATAACAAAGTTCTCCCTTGAGTGTCAACTCAGATGCGATTTCAATGAATAGTACTTCCACTTTCTATATTCGTTATATGATTAATTAATTCCTGCCAACAAAAACAAATAGTCTAAGAAATTTTAGTTATCTTCATAAGCAAGATTCGTTTCACAGATTCATCGAGTCGTTCTTTGGAGATTTGGCCGTCTTTTACAGCTTTCATAAGGCCATTGTACGCCTCTTGCATGTGTTCGTACTCGTGGCATACAAGCAAGATATCACTGCCAGCCAAAAATAGATTGAACCGCCATATCACCGAAGGTGTAGTGTTTTGCAAGAGCGCCCATATCCATATCATCCGTTACGACAACGCCGTTATAGCCCATATCCTTGCGCAACCAGTCTGTAATGATGGCTTTAGATAAACTAGATGGATGGTCTGGATCGATTTGAGGGTACATCGCATGAGACACCATAATTGCATATGTATTCGGTTTAGACTGCTTTAATAAGGTCTACAAATACCTTCGTATCTTCATTCAGCAATGTTTCCTTAGATACTGGCACAACACTGGTATCAGCATGTAAATCCACGTCTGTTTTACCAATACCTGGGAAATGTTTGTAAGAATACCACAAGCCCGCTTCATCATAGGCCTTGCCTACTGCACTGGTATAGCGTACGACCTCATCAGGATTTGTACTAAAGGAACGGCCATAGGTTAAGCCCAAGTCCGCTACAGGCGCAAAGTTAATATTGAATCCCAAGTCTTTAAGTTCCGTACCAGACTGTTTGGCCAAGGATACCGCTTTCTCAATAGGCTCCTTGCCTAACTCTTCTGCTGGAGGAACCTTGATGAGCTGATCCTCCATGCGCGCTACGGCACCGCCCTCTTGGTCGATACCGATAAACAATGGTGTTAAACCGGCACTTTTACCAGTTTTATTAATATCTGTAATGAGCGATTTCACTTGATCCTTGGACTCCATATTGCGGTCAAACAAGATAATACCGCCCACACGATACTCATTGAGCATAAACTTCGCATCACCGTTCAAGGTCTTGCCGTGGATGCCAATCATCAACAATTGACCTACCTTGTCCGCGTCAGACATATTAGCTACTAATTTGTCCACCTTTTCCTCTGGTGAAAGCTCGCTCTGTACTACAGATTCATAGGTTACAGGCTCCGCCTTTGAAGAAAATGGATTATGTAAACCGCAACCCGTTGTGAGCGCTAAGGCGCCAATCATCGTAGCTGCTACAAAACGTCGAAACATATATACCTCCAAAATCTCTAAAAAAAGTATTATGTATAGTATATCAAAAATTAAGACAGCCCCAACAGCGCCAATACACCTAGTAAATTGGAAGCGTAAAAACATCCAGTGAATTGAGAGCAGAAAAAAAGACCACCACCCAAAACCTACGAATATATACCGTATTGGTTCGAAGTAATAGTCTTTATATAAGTTATATGTTTGAGTTAAATATTTAAGTTAAATAGCTAAATAGTTAACTTAAATTTTGCCTTGCTCTTTCATTTCTGCTAAGAGCTTTACGATGCGAGGGCCACAACCTTTACCGCCGCAAGCACCTGTGCCAGCACGAGTTGCTTCTTTTACCTCAGGAAATGTGTGAGCACCATTCAAAATGGCTTCTTTAATCGTTTTGCGCGTAATGCTACGGCATGTGCACACCTTTGTAAGCTTGTCCAGAATCGCCTCTGGCACTTGGTTTTCTTCAAAATCCATATGTAGTTCCTCTTCTATTCACTTGAATATCTATATACTGTATCAATTTAATATATCGATTTACGTACCGACTTAATATATCGATTGACGTATCGATGTAGTGTAATGATTTACATATCGATGTAATGAATCAATTGACCCTATCGATAGTATCTAAAAATACACTGTCATATTAATATATCGAAAATTTACGATTTCTATACACAGTATATCATATACTAAGAACTATATCGATAGTTTTTTTAATATAAATATAACTATAATTTTTGTTCATACTTATAACATAAAAAAGCCTCTACCATAGATTTATCACCTATACGGTAGAGGCTTTCACAAAATATATTTATAAAATCGTCCCAATGATTGCAAAGTAAATTTTGAAAATCGTTTGTTGCAATGGACGGATTACCATAGAAATAATCGGTGTATTAATAAGGATGATAAAGAAGATCAAGTTAATCATCCCTAATTGGTAATATTTAATTTGCCATTCTGTTGGTAGCCACGGCAAAAATGATATTAAAAACCAGGTAATGGTGGGAATGGAATTAAGCAGAAAATGGAAAGGCCAATGCTATACAAAATAATGTATTGCATAACCATCGGTAAACCAGGTGACTGCATAAGATTCAAATTACCTAAGAGTACGTATATGAAAGTAAATACGAAGCCTGTAATCAAGCCTGCTATAGGACCTGCAAAAGCAAGTAAGCTCATATCACGGCGTGGGTCTTTAAAGTAAGATGGATTAATAGCCATCCCTTTAGGCCAGCCAAAGCCAACTAGAATAATACAGATAGTACCTATTAAATCAAGGTGTGCCAAAGGAGATAATGTGAGGCGCCCCGCCATCCGAGGTGTTGGATCGCCAAACCAGGTAGCTACCTTGGCCTCTGCATATCCAAAGACAGAAAAAACGATGATAATAGCGGGAATACTAGCTAATATCTGTATCGGATTTAAATCAAACATAGAACTCCTTTATATTTACCTAACATGTTTATGAACTATATATCATATATAGATTACATAACACGTTGATGTATTACATGATTTCTTATTGTTTAGCTTCCCATGCAGTATAGCCGTCTTGAATGCAACGAAGGGCATTCAATGTACGAGGGTAACCGATGTACGGTACGCATTGGGAGGCGATGTTAATCAAATATTGTTTACTGTTGCCTACATTCAAGTTGCCTTCTACGTGAGCCTTCAGCTGAGGTTCACAGCCACCTTGAGCCGCTAAGAAACAGAAGGTAATCATTTCACGATGAGCCACACTTAAACCTTTACGAGTGTAGTAGTCGCCAAACATATTAGCAAGCCACTTATTGATGTGGCGTGTCTCTTCAGGGACCTTCTTGGTAAGAATTACGGATAGACTCACCAAAGATTTCAACTTGCTTTTCAACGCCCTTTTCAAGGCGAGATTCACTAGTGATTGTACTGCGAGACGGATCCACAACAGTTTCCCCACGATAGTCAAAAATCTTATTTGTTACCTTAAAGAATGGGCGTACACGACCGATGCCAAGATAAGGTACCGCTTGATAAAGGAGCTCTATTACTTCATCGGGAATCAAGCCAAAGTTAAGTGCTGCTGGTAGCATCAACGCATATTCATCGACGGCAGATACACCCACTAATGTAGCAAGGATAGCCAAGAAACGATCCTTGGCAGGCACATTGCGACCCTCTTCGGTAATAACTTCGTCAAAGGCAAAATTATCAAACAATACTTCAAACTCAGGGTCGATATAACCTGCAGGGGCTGCAATATCAGGGAACATTCGCTCCGTGTAGGCTTGAGCAAATTCAGATTTAGACATAGGAAACCTCCATAAACAACACTGGTGAAAGCTCAAAGGAGCTTTCACCAGCAATAGTTATGTAATTATTACGGCTTGCGCCATCAAATTATAAAGCTGGGAAAGAGAAATCAGTGCCGTATACTTCTTTCCAAGCAGCCAAGAACATGTTGTATTCATTAGAACCAGGAGTGATTTGGTACGCTTGACCATCTGGAGAGAAACGATATACAGTATGCAAGCTTGGGTGAACAATGTATTTGAACAATGTAGCTTCACCATATTGGTTGTTATGCATGTTCACTACATTGATACCGAATACGTAGTTACGGCTACTATCAATACCACTGAATTGGGATGCTTTATCAAAGAAGTATGTTTCAGAACCATTTGCACTATTTGGAACCTCTGGATAGTTAGCTAAACCATTCCAGTTTGCTGCATTAGCAACACCACCAACTAATAATGTACCGGCTAATACAAATGCACCTAATAAATTTTTATTCATAATGCTCTCCTTTTTGCCTTTACGGCATCTCACGACAGGTCATGCTCTCACATGACCTCAGCACAATACGTTATATGTATAGTATATCACATTTTATGAAAATATTAGATATATTAAATTACAGAATGTATGCATATGAGATCTTACTAGAGTACGCTACATTAGCGCTTAAGCTTCTCTGCTGTTCTAGCATTAGCGTTATCGATTGCTTCTAACAATTTGTTAAGCAACATACGCATTTGACGTGTTTCTTCAACGTCAAAAATCGGGCCTGCAGCTTCAGACAAAGCGACGTGGTATATGAACTGCTTCATCACGTAATGCTTTACCTGTGTCAGTAAGGGTTACCATTACTACGCGTTCATCTTGGCGGCTGCGTTTACGCTTTAAGAATGCTTTTGCTTCTAATTTCTTTAAAAGTGGTGTTAATGTACCAGAATCAAGGCGCAATACTTGGCCTAGTTCTTTAACGGACAAATCACCATATTGCCACAATGCCATCATTACGATGTATTGAGTATATGTCAAATTCAACGGATCTAAGTGACTGCGATATGCATTAACAATTTCCTTCGCCACTACATAAAGTGGGAAGCTCAATTGGTTTTCTAATTTCATGTACTCTGCATCAGGTACGTCTTCTTTATGTTTGTAACCTTCGAGTACGCCAATTTCTGCCATATTCTACCTCCATATGCACACAATAATCTACAAAATTAATTGTACACAATTCTACAGCAAGCAGTCAACGTAAAAAACCTACTTTGTTCAGATATTTTTAAATTTGTCAATTAATTAATATATTTTTTCTTTTTTATTAAAAAATGAGCGCTTCTATAGAATTTATGGGCAGAAATCACACCATAAAAGCTGTGAACCTATTAATAAAGATTTTTTTATATTAGAATTCAATACCACATGCGGACATGGCTTTTTCAAGACGTTTAGCATGATCCAATTCTTCTGGAATAGAATGTTCAATTAATTCAGCAATTTTATGAGCACCCTCTTCATTAGAATTGCGAACTTCATCAGCTAATTTCGTAAGGATCGTATCTGCAGACACTTCAGCCTTGTAGAAATTAATGACCATCTTAATGAAGTCTTCCTTTGTAGCAGGACCATCGCCTAATAAATGGCTATAAATTCCGCCATGTGCTGCATCTTCTGCAGCATTTTTATAGATTGCATCAGCAATTGCATCATAACCAAGCTCTTTAGCTAAAAAATACATGGTGAAATATTGATTAGCACCGTTAATTTCTGCGTTCTTTAACATCTCAATAGTTTTTTCAAAGGATTTCCCCTTTGCAATACCATGTAAATTCATAATATTCTCCTTCTATAATAAGCTATATAGATTTAAAACTTTAAGTAGCTGCTCACATATGAATACTCAATAAAACCAAAAGCTAAAAATATAATTTTATACAATTAATATTGTAAACTCTATATCTATTTTTGTCAATATACTTGGTTTAATTAGCTAGTTAGTAAAATGTGGCCTCTTCTAGTTTTTTCTTGTAGTATAATAAAAGAAATTCTATACCAAATCCCATTTGTCTTAGGAGGTCCTCATGAATACCTTAGAATGTATTAAAACTCGCCATAGTACGCGTAAGTTTAAAGCGGGTCAATTATCTCGAGAACTTATCGATCAAGTCCTCGATGCTGGCCGCCGTGCTCCATCTGGCGGTAATACACAATTGACACATTTCATGGTCATTACGAACCAAGATGTACTCAAAGAGTTAGTAACACTCGTTCAAGAGGAATACGGCAAAATGCCGATTACAGAAAATACATTACCTTACATGGTGAATATCATTAAAATGTCCGCAGAAGGTAAATTTATATTTAACTATGGTGCACCGGCGCTCATCGTACTAGCAAGCCAAGCGAGCTATGCAAACAACTTTGCCGATGTATCTTGTGCAATGCAAACATGATGCTTGCTTGCAATGAACTCGATCTTGGCAGCTGCTGGGTAAACCAAATCCGTCACCTCCAAGACAACGAACGCATCCAAGCCAAAATGCGTGAACTAGGCCTTAAAGAAGGTGAGAAAGTCTATGCTAGCCTTGCTATTGGCTATCCAGACTTACCAAACGGCCTTAACCGCCGTGAAATCGAGCCAAAAGGCTACAAAGTGACATATGTAGATTAATGTAACATCAAGAGCTTCGCATATACACAATAAAGCAAAATAAAAGCGCTATCAATTCCACTACTCATACAGAGTTGTTATCAGAATTGATAGCGCTATTTTATTGATTATATTACGTTTTAGCTCATGACATCTTAGCAATCAGATCAGTGGACGAATTTTAATTACTCTTCAAATACGCGTTTACGAGCGGCTTTTACAAGAACGATATCTGCTGCTTCTACAGCAATATCACTGCCTACACCGCCCATGGCGATGCCTACATCAGATTTCTTAAGGGCTGGCGCATCGTTCATATATCTTGATAATCAAATGGATTTTTAAATAGAAGATATTTTAATGTTCTACAACCTATGCGCTAGCCCCATAATGGTGCACTAAAATAACTATTTATCATAATTAAAAATAAAATATAGTCGACTTTTGGTCATACATGGTATGATTACAATGGCATTTTGTAGAAAGGATGTGTGATGATGTCGATTTTCTCTCCAGCTCCTCATATTGAACGATTACCAGAGGGGCAAATCGATTCCACCTACAAACGTCTTCGCAAAGAAGTCTTTGCAGGTACTTTTATTGGTTATGCTACATTCTATTTGATCCGCCAAAAACTTTAGTTTGGCTGTTCCGTACATGATTGCTGAGTACGGCTACACTAAAGCGGATCTTGGTATTGTCATGACCCTCTTATCCGTAGCGTACGGCGTAAGTAAATTTGTCATGGGTAATGCGTCTGACCGCTCTAACCCAAAATACTTCTCCACAGTAGGTCTATTGCTCAGTGCTTTAGTTATGTTATTATTCGGCACCTTACCTGGTGTGTTTAAGCAGTATTCCTATCATGTGCGTACTCGCCTTCTTAAATGGTTGGTTCCAAGGTATGGGTTACCCTCCATATGCGAAAAATATGGTAACTTGGTTCTCCCGTTCTGAACGCGGTGCTTGGTGGTCCTGGTGGAACGTATCCCACAATCTTGGTGGCGGTATCATCGCACCTCTTGCTACGTTAGGTATCTATCTATTTGGTACATGGCATAGTATTTTCTTCTTCCCTGCGCTTATTTCTATCGTGTTAGCTGTGGTTACATTCTTCTTGTTGAAAGATACACCTCAATCCTGTGGCTTGCCACCTATCGAAGAATACAAGCACGAACCAGTAGCAGCTGAAGTAAGTGATGAAAACAAAACTACTTTCAAAGAAATCTTCTACAAATATATTTTGCATAACAAATACTTATGGTATCTTGCAATTGCGAATATCTTTGTATACTTCATCCGTTATGGCGTAGTAAGCTGGGCTCCTACCTATTTGACTGCTGTAAAAGGCTTTTACAAAAGAAGGTTCCCGTTGGGCTTACTTCTTGTACGAATGGGCTGGTATTCCAGGCATGCTCGTAAGCGGCTACTTGAGTGACCGTGTATTCCGCGGCCGCCGTGCTCCAGCTACGATCTGCTTCATGCTATTCGTTATCTTGGCAATCCTCGTTTACTGGTTCAACCCAGCAGGCAATATCCTTATCGATAACTTAGCACTTATCGCTATCGGCTTCCTCATCTACGGTCCTGTTATGATGATCGGCCTACAAGCAGCAGACATGGTACCACGTGTAGCAACAGGTGGCGCTACTGGTCTTACAGGCCTTCTTGGTTACCTCATCGGTTCCGCTGGTGCTGGTGCCTTCATGGGTCTCATGGTTGACCTTTATGGTTGGGATGGCGGCTTCGTAGCACCTCGTTGGTGCATGTATCCTCGCTATCGTATTCCTACTTCTCACACTTGGTGATAAATCCCAAGCAAAAGAATAATCTACAACTAATAGTTGTAAGAACCTAAAAACTCCCCTAGTAACACATGGTTACTAGGGGAGTTTATTATATCTAAAAACTATATACTGCACTACATTCTATGCTACGCACAAAGAACTATTGAGAACTTTCAAATTATACACAAGACCAAGTCGCGCTAACCCGTGCAACGCAACAGCCGTAACAGGATCAATGAAACCAAATACACCAGCACCGATAATGGCAATGTGGAATACAATGGACACGATGAGTAGTCCTAAATGGGACTGCTTTGGTTCCTTTTGAAAGCTCCGATACGGGAGATGCGTCATCCACAAGAGATCCCATCATAAGCGCCACTAAGATAAGCTCTAAGGAACATGGGCATAGTACCAATAACAAGGTTACAGTATGTATGAAATCCTGTGTCAATGCAAAGGAGCCCATAGATAATAGCAATACGGCCACAACAATGACAGATGAATAATTGTTGATGCCCTGACGCATAGCAACGAGTTGAGATGGCATGGCAGGAAGCATATCATCATCTAAAGTATAATGTGACTCGCCTGTGATAAGCTGCTCCAAGAAGAAACCAGCCTGTACAATGAGGCCCACATAAGCCGCCGTATGATAATCTCCAATGGCAATGAGCGCTACCATGGCCACAACAATAAGGAAATTAGCATGGATCTCTAAATGCTTCAAAATACTTTGAACGCTATTAATGAGCAGCGGCAAACCACAAACGAGAACCGTCACCCAAGCCAAGTCAATAACAGGATTGAATGACTCTGTGATGGCATCTAATAGAATAAATAAAACACCTAGCGCCAAAATAGTACCTTGCGTGAACAACGACACCTGCGCCGATAAAGACTGTAAAAATTTCATATAGACCTCTATACACTAGAACCGGCCTTACTTACTCCGGAAATAAAACAAAAACAACACAATATTAATTCAGAACTCTCTATACCTAAATTAATTCAAAACCCTATGAACCTAAATTATTTGATAAATCTATGTACCCATAGGGGTATATCTACAATGTAACCATTATACAAAAATATACGAATTATATACAAATCATTTTTTTTCGATAAATGATAAAGAACTACAATTTCTTTATGTAGTACCAAAAAGAATAAATTTATAAAAATGACTTCTCCTTTAAGAGCTTTTAGTTGAAAACTCTTATTTCTTTATTAGACATAGAAAGAACAGATCCCTAAAAAACGACTTAGCTCACTATGGAGGCCTTCCAATAGGCCCTAGTTGAAGATCCTAATTTCATATAAAAAGAAAAGCACCTATCTCTAAAAAAATGACATTCCCTTTAAGAGCTTTTAGTTGAAAGCTCTTATTTCTTTATTAGACGTAGAAAGAACAGGTCCCTAAAAAAACGACTTAGTTTACTATGGAGGCTTTTTAGGGACCTGTTCTTTCGGTTAACTAATATGAAATTAGAGCTTCAACGCCTCAATCCATTCTGCTTCTTTAAAGCCAACGAGCACTTTGTCTTCAAGAACCAAGATAGGACGTTTTACAAGCATACCATTGGATGCCAATAAAGCGAGTTTTTTTCTTCTTCGCTAAGGTTTGGTAATTTATCCTTTAATTGTTGTTCACGATAAATCATACCAGATGTATTGAAAGAATGCTTTTAAATCTTTACCAGATTGTGGATACCACGCAGCAATTTCTTCAGCTGTAGGGATTTTCAGACTTAATGTCACGATCTGTGTATTTAATATTATGATCATCTAAGAATTTCTTTTGCTTTTTTTGCATGTTGTGCATTTAGGATATTCAACAAATAACATAGCGTCTCCTTATAGTAATACATAATGTTATAACGATATATTTATAAGTTAAGTGTACCAAATATATCGAAAAATTATCAATATCTCATTGACAGTCTACAGGTTCTAATCCATTACAATGATCAATAGAGCTTAATACTTCCTCCATCCCTGCACTATGCTTTGCGGTACGTAAATCAACATCCATCTGCAACCGCAAGAAATATCCTTCAGAAACACCAAAGTATTTAGCTAAACGTAGAGAGGTGTCTGCTGAAATAGCTCGTGTCCCATTCAAGATTTCCTGAATACGTGAAACAGGCACATGTATATCTTTAGCTAATCGATAAGCAGATAGTCCTAATGGCTCCATAAACTCTTCTTTCAATATTTCACTGATGGTAGGTGTTGGAATAAACTTGTCCATATATATCCCTCTCTATTAATGATAATCTATAATTTCTACATCATAAAAAAACTATTAATATCTTTCACTTTAAAACATAATCTATACTGGCTATTAATCCGTAAACTATACTGGCCAAAGCGATTGCCTTGCAATAACTCTAATCGGTTACCAGGTGGCCACCTTAAATCCTGTATCGATTCAGCATTATCTAATAATATTAGCTTACGAAGAGCTAATCTTTGTATAAACGGTGAAAAGCGTTTAGAAAAACTCTGATGGTAAACCTTTTCTGTTTCCTTATCTTTAAATCCGATAATCATAGAACCTCTCCTTTGATTATACCTGTTTTACAGGTATAACTCAATAATATATACCTGTATTTCAGGTATATTGTGGAATAACTTTTATTCTATAAATGATTTCGGTAAAAGATTTCTCTAAAACAGTACTCAAATCCTACTGTTCTTCTGACTCTATTGGTCACCTATTTTGGAATGTATCTACTTCTAGTCATCACTTGAAGATCAGCAAATATTAGTACTAACTTTTTATAATGGCTACAAATATAAAAAGACCTATATTCTCTAGACTCTCATGTGCAAAAGTACAGCAGTGAAAGGTTAGAGAATATAGGTCTCTTATAAAAATCTATATTATTTTTTTCTTAGTATTCATAATACGATTTACATTAGAGCAAGAATGTAAGTCCCCATAGCCACGAAGATGGCTGGCAATAGGTTGGCAATGCGGATTTTACCAGGCCAGATAAGGTCTATACCGACGCAGAAGATCAGAATAGATCCCACGTAGGATAGGGTTATCGATGGCGCTGGGTGTCATCAATGGTGCTGCGATGTGTGCCATAGCTGTAATAATCCATTGTGTAATTCCCTACTGGAATAAAGGAGAACAACGCGCCCTTCCCCATAGAGGATACCATCACCATAACGATGATGCCGTCGAGGATACCTTTCAACAAGAGCGTTTGGTAATTACCCAGTTAAGCCGTCTTGAATAGAACCTAGTACGCCCATGGCTCCCACTGTAAACGTAAGGGACGCCGTAATAAAAGCGTGCGTAAACTGCGGATCACCAGTGTTACCAGTTTTTGCTTTCACCCAGTCACCAAATACCGTAATCCAACGGTTAAGGTCGATGAGCTCACCAATGATAGCGCCTGCCACCATGCTAATGATCATCAGCATAGGCCCTGTTGTTTGCAGCGTGCCGTTCACGATGACTAGCATATACTGCATAGCACCGCTCATCCCGAGGAGGAGAACAATAATGCCGCTCACCATCATGAGCGTCTGTTTTAAATTTTCTTTCATAAACCGACCAAATGCAAGTCCACACAAGCTGCCGGCTATAATGAGGCCAATATTAATGGCCGTACCCAAACCAATCATATATTTCCCTTTCTGAATTGTGAAAGTACTAGCTTATTTCATCATCAGTATACCAACTATATCGAAATAAATCAATTTATCGTGGTATACAACCAATCTATGCCGTTATATGGCCCTATATAAAAACATATAGCAAAAAGCCCCTATCCCGTGAAGGATAGAGGCTTCATGTTGTGTTTATAGCTTTGAGAGAGAAGTATATGAGAGACCCGCTTTGGAGAGAGAGAATATATGTGTTTGTATATAAAGCGGGCCGACATATGATGGAACGCTATCTTTCCATCGACTATAGTGTACACCTTAAAGTGCGGTTTTAACACAAGTTCAATTTTTGTAAAAACCAATCATGTATAAAAAAACTATTGTTAACTAACGATTATTTGAAAACTATATTAATCCTCAGCATCTACAGGCAATTGAACAATATCTGCGGTCTTATTAATCTCATCAAAACAAGGACAGTCCTTACCGTGATCGTTGATAAGGCCACTAGCTTGCAGATGGGAATAGATCGTAACGGGGCCTACAAACTTAAACCCGCGCTTCTTTAGATCCTTACTAATCCGCGTGGACAGGCCATTCTTTGCTGGCACATGCCCATCGGGGTGGCTTTCATAAATAATAGTTTTATTATCTGTGAAAGCCCAGATATAGTTGCAAAACGAACCAAATTCATTTTGAATACGTTTAAAAGCAGAAGCATTATTGATGATAGCCTCAATTTTTAGGGCGAGACTTGAGCATGCCCCTCAGTCTCCATAATCCGTTCTATGTCGCTTTCACCATAAGCAGTAACCGCATCAATATCAAAAGTGATCAAAGCAGTCTCGGATGATGTCTCGTTTATTCAAAAATCGTGAGCCAACTAAGACCACATTGGAGGCTTTCAAGACAGAGATGTTCAAACTGCAATCGATCATCATGAATAGGACGGCCCCACTCATGATCGTGATACGCCTGATACAAGGGCGTCGTCGGCCATTCACAAGTAGCCACTACACACCTCCATGAGCCCAGACAAGGACATCATACATGAGCGCTACTACGAGGCCCATTACGAGATGACCGCCCACATAAAACGGCACAAGATAATAGATAAATAGCAATAGTGAATGTAAGGCTCTGCGAAGCCATACAATCGGTGTAGACGTACCGCCGCCCACCTTACCATCGAGCCAATTATGGACGATATAAATAGGTGTACCTAATCGGACAATCCACTCAGGCATACGCTTTCTAGGATTTAAGTCCTGGGCAATACAAAAATCACCAATGGGCAACGCCACCGCATCAAGAATAAGCAGCACTGTTAAGGTCAAAGAGAATAAATCTATCTCGCCTTCCCACGTCAATGGATGAGCTATAAAGCGGAGCGCCCACAAATAGGCTTTTATATACGATATACGGTTCTAATAGCCATAATAAGGGCTTCACTACACTCATGGGACTACCTACACCAAACACAAAATAAGAAAAACTACGCATCTGCGTAGTCGTTTTTTTATACAACGTTCCGATCGCATCGATTTAACTATAAGAACTACGGATATTTTTAGGCCCAAAGGTGAGTCTAAAAAAACATCAATTTACACTCACAATTTTTAGTCCTTTTTATACATCGATTTCTATACTATTATTATATCAGATTTTGGCCTTTTTGTGGGGTTAAAATTCACAAAAATATTGCTAAAAATATACAATTTATAGTAGTTCTCACTGAAAGGAACCCACTATATAAGCTATTTCTCATTATCGATTCATATATACCTATTTTTTTCATCAAAATTATGACTTATTTTGATAAATACCGTCTCACTTTCTACGTTAAACAACGGCAAAAAAGGCAGCTCCTAAGGGCTGCTTTTTTGTATGCCACATACAACTTAAAAATATAGTCATTTAGTTATATAATTATACTTAACAACTTAGCCTATGGATTAAACAAGATCAATAGATATGAGAGTATAAACGGGAGATACTACCATGACCAAACTACCAATATTAGCAGGTATTTTCGTGATAAGCACTATCTTATCACCAGTAGGAGCCATTGATGTTAATATTCCTGGTGCAGATTCGAAGATTCCAAAGGATGCCTACATAAATTACAAAACCACGAATCCTGATATTGAAAAAGATGTAACAAACTATGTGGAAACACTCAAGTCAACGGACAAAACTGAAGGTATTAACAAAAGCGAAATGGAATACGCTAAAGCTGCCTCTATCTATCGCAGTCAACATTACCATAATACGGTCATTTCCGTTCATGACAAATACAACCAAATTCGACTTTCATTCCCCGTAGCGGGCGTAAAAAGTGATTATAATATAGGGACGTTACAAATAAATCCGAGTCGAACCATTGAGGACTATCGAGTGTTTAACCGATAATGGGAAGTCTCAATTTAGAAATTGACTATGCTGATTACAAAGACTACGACTGGCGTAACACAAAAAAATAGCTTATGATAAAACTAACCGATAAAGAGACGTTTCGTGATTTTTTTTTCAGGGACATGGCAAAACGTAATCCAACAAAACATATTTCTGATATAAAGGGCACTGTGTTTTCATATCCTACTGTTACCTACAGCACTTGGGATAGTATGAAGATGCCACACCTTGAAAACGGTAAAAAAACAACGCTCACTATCGACACGATCAATTTTAAATTTAAGGGCTATAACATGCGTCATCCCTTATATCACGCAGGGTTTGTCTATTATGATAACAACCCCGTTCTGAACAAAGTTCCTACAGATAAGTTATTGGCTAATTATGTGCTTCCCTCTGTGCAAAACCTAAATGAATTAAATCAATATTCACGCATAGAAAACTTAAACGGTGTACAATACCGCGTACCAAAAGACGCCATATACAAAGGTGAAGAAAAGGGCACCGAGTACCAAGATATTAGATACTACAAAAAGGGGAACATAACATTCTTTGTTTCTACTAATAATATTCCTAAAAACCCATATGCGCGCGATCTTGTTGTAAACGGTCATTACAATTTTAAAATTAATTTAGATACGTTCTGGGATATATACTATTACCAACCAACATCAGATTATATTAATTATACCGTTATATGGAATAATAATATTCCTGGACTATCCACACACATCTACACACCTCATAAGGATGATCACATCCTAACCTTTCAATCCTATGATGGGACCTATAGCTTTACCTATATCATCTTTTATCCTAGTTTTTTACATGCTGAGGAAGTTCAAAAATTACGAAATATGATTGAGTTTTTTGAGTCTACCAATAATCCTAACTTTAAACTGAAAGAGCATATTCTATTCCCAGAAACAGAGTAGCGCCATGCCCATTAAAACATTATTCAAAATCAACCTAATAGTATCAGACGTATAAACAAAACAGCCAGTACTGCAAATCGCAATACTGGCTGCTTTTCTCTCTATTTCTTTTTAGACATAAGTGTACCCAAACAGATAGATAACATATTAATTAAGCTTTAAGGCAATTTAAAAACATCAGCTTCCCAAAGGTGCTTCAGCACAGGAAACTCTTGCTTATTCTGACGACTAATCAGCCTTGCCATTTCTACCATATTACGAATATCATGATAAGACCTCTTCACCTCATTGGCTTTTATAAGCAACTTCAATGCTATACACATATTTGATCATCACGGATTGTAAAATATGTATAATTAGTGCCATTATCAAATTTTATACTGCCGCTAAATGCAGGCACACCATTATTCCAAATGGTAGCATTATCATTAGCTGAGTACGGATATTTTCGACTCACCGTATCTATCGTAGCAAAAAGCACCTTCATAAAAAAATGTTTTTTTCATCATTTGGAAAAAAATCGGACGACGCTTAACTCAGCTGCACTATACCGCCCACCTTCGTAAACGCGTGTTTCCTCACCATAGGAGGTAGGCTCGTAATCAGCTTTTCGCTTACTATTCTTGAACACACGATATTCAAAGTTTCCCCATTTTTCAACATTAGAATAGCGATCTATTGCTTTTGTATCCTCTACCGATGGGATCACATAATTCGCTAAAGCCCCTTCTGCATAATTAATATGATCAGGATTTCCATTGCCACGATTTATGATGTTAACACGATACACATGGTTCATATCACTAGGTAAGGAAAACTCAACACCTGTATTTGTTCGCGGCTCAATTTTCTCCTCTTTTCCAGGAATACTTGTCATAATCCCATACTTCTGATACCATTGGCCATTTTTTACCGTTTTATATGTGAAAGCACGATCCGTATAGGTGGTCTTATGGTCTACATCCACAACGATATCTGCATTCATACTTTTAATATAATATTGAGGGCTACCATTTACTACATTAACTACTGGATTAGTGCCATCATTAATCACCTTATTTTCAAGGCTTGGATAAGGCATAGAAAAACGAATATGCTGTGTATCATTGTCAAAGATAAACACCGTACTCTGATTAGCTTGACGTTTTAAAAACTTAGCATTACCCTCCATATATGACTTAGCTTGCTCCAAGGTCCTACGCCCATCTCTTACAGTCTGTGCTACAACAGGACCTGAACGACGTCTAAATTGAGCCTCCACAAGATCCATATCAGCACTATTATAAGAATAGCTTTCATAAGCAGTATCAGGCACCATGGCATCACCACCAGGGATATCTATATTGGCAGCATGAGCTGTTACCATAAGGCCAAGTGAGCAAAGACCTGTTAAAATTGCTTTCTTTATCATATAATTCCCTCAATATAAATAGGCCTTATATAAGACTAACCTTCTATAGCCTCAACTACTTCGCCGATGTACATATAATGTGGTTCCCAACGATCATGACCAATTTGAGTATAGGCAGTAGGGTTTGCTGCATAATATTCCTTTATTTTATCTGCCAAATGAGCTTCATCGAATTGGTGTTCATATAACTTTTTACATACAAATGTTAAATCTGCTTCTTTGAAAGTCACTCCATCACCGACTGCCACTGGTGTTAAACCAGAATTGGCAACCTTATCTTCATCGCGACCAGAATGAGAGCCTAAATAGCCAAGAGCCTTACGCTGGCTGTTAGGGAATAAGCTAACTGTAAAAGTATCGTATTTCGCCATGAATTCTTGAGTATAGCGAGCTGGATGAATGTACACAGTCATGGTAGATATATCATTGCCAAGCATGCCCCACATGTTACCCATACTGCCCCAACTAACTGTACACGTATTAAAATCATCAAGCGTACCCGCTGTAACAAGAGCCCAACGTTCCTCAAACATGGTAAACGCCTTATAATCTTTTGTTTCAAATGGTTTCATAATAACCTCCGAACATAGAATTTAATTAACAATAACCTCATCAAATGTTCTTTATATACTTCATAATACACCGCATCAGCGATATCGTAAAACTCTTTATTTAGAGAATCTTTCACAACAGGTCTGCGCGCAAAAGCACCTCGATGGATAGGTCGAGGCGTTCCGTCAAAACCAAAGCGACTAATTTCCTCTTCATCGCGCATAATCCCGGGATTAGACCACATATCTTCATTCATATTCGGATTAGTATTAATCGCCGTTGTCCCTTGCTGTTGCGCCCGATAAGCCTTACTAGCTGCGGAATTACTACTATCATAGGTGAAAGCCATGTCCTTAACGGTAATCACTTTCTCATCATTCCACTGATACGCTTTATACACTGTCGCCTTAATCGTATAAATAGGCGGCTCAAACCCGATGACCTTCACTGTATTCACATCAATATAGGACGCGCCACGCTCGTCTACATTAGGAATATCCGACACAAACTGAGATACCTGCTTAAACTGCGGCTGAGACGTGAGCTCCTCAATCGTAATTGCTTGGGCTGGGATAGTGAAAGCTAGCATAAGCCCTAGCGTTATTAAAAAAATCGATGTAACATATATCCTCTCATCTTTCTAAACTTTTTACAAAATAGACTAATAATTTATCAATGGAATACTTAAAACAGTAGAGACAGAGAGTAAGATATACACTACAAGACATAGCTTTTAACAAAAGTAGTAAACTGTCAAATAGGACTTTATAGATAGGTGCTTCTTGTTTCTTGGATCGTATCCAGTCTTTAATTTCATAATATTTTTTTGGTTTGTTAAAAAGCTGGTGGTAATCGCTTACACCATAAAACAAGCCACAGAATACAACATATATTACCAAAGAGAAAGAATAGAAATAGGCCGAACTGCTCCAATGAAGATACTTTCAATACATAAATATAATAGAGTAGCTGAGTAAACGTCTCTACAAAGTTAATCCATAGATAAACAAGATAAACCTTAATCAAAAGCACTAATATAGTTTTTGATATATTTGAGTTTACTCATTAGTTCACCCCTATCAGAATATACAAACTAAATACACACAACTATATTACATTTTTTTTCTTGACTTTGAATGCGGATTACCTTATTTCTCAATGTTTCAATATTTGCAAAGTCAGAATATTCTACTGTATTACGCAGCTGAATATGAGAATATGGCACTGCTCCGTCAGTATAAACTAAACTCATAATATATATATTCTTGTCATCCCGTAAGAATCGATGCATTAAAGATTTTTTACCTGGTTGATAGTTATCTACCAAAAGACTAGGAACACCATTATTCCAAACAGATGCTGCCTGAATAGGTGCATCACCTATAATTTGACTTTCTGGCTTTACCTCCAAAAATTTCGTTAATAAAAGGAGTAAATATATTTATCATCTACCTTTACAGATTTCTTGGCCACAACAAGCCGCATACCTAATCCACGATAGTCCCTTATTTCGGCAGAGTCCTTTAATGACTTCTGTGCTGTTAGTGTAAGTCCTTTAGGAATGCGATACAGGAGATTATCCCAGTTGATACTTTCACTATACTGATCCATATCATCTAAAGAGTGAATCGATGGAATCACATAATTACTCATAACGCGCTCAAGCTTGTCGGTAACTGGCTGATTTTTGTAGCTAAGCCCTATTATATATTCTTGATTTGGCTAATTATTTAAACCAACTACGGCAACCATAGCAGGCGTATTTTCGCCAAAAGACTCTGTTTCAATAGCCCATTTACCATGTGTAATACCGGGATATATAAACTCCCCTTTTCGGTCCGTTTTTAGTTTGACTAATGCATCATCATAATTCTGTTTCGTACCGATGGCAAAAAACACGGAATGTTCTCTTACAATAGATAAACGTTCACCATCACTGAGTTTTGGATAGTATTTACTTGCTAATAGTAGTCCAGGAACAGAGGCTCGGATGTTAGTACGATCATCATGCAACAACACAACTGCAGACTCATTAACTAACAAATCCATCACCTTCTCAGAATCGCTTGCTATCTGATTGACTTCATCTTGTGTTAGTCCCCAGTCAGTTCTATACATTTCCATACGCTTATCAGATTCAGAATGTAATTTTATAACATCACTAGCCCCCACATTACTCAAGCTACCAGCCCGATAATTCTCATACGCATTGGCAGGAATACTCGCATCAGCACCTGGCATAGGCGGCTGTCCGGCTGGCACTTCGATTTGTACAGCACTTACATTCATGGTGAAAGCAGTAGCTAGTGCCATCATAATTATACTTTTACGTAACATAAAACCCTCTTTTTTTTTCTCTCACATTACAACAAAATAAGCACAACCTTATTAGCATAAGTATACTATGCAAACAAGACTGTGCCTATAATTAATAATTTTATAATTCAGCATATATAAGTTTTTTTGTATATATTTAGTATTTATGGGTTTATCTCAATTTGACGATATATATCTTTATCCCTATAATATAAGTAGATAGTCAGACGAGTCGTAACGTCAGGCGCATCTCGAAAAACATAAGATTTTGAGAAATGGCCTTTCAGTTATCTAGTTACACTAGGCAACGGAGGGCTATTTGTCTTTTGTAAGACAAATAAGCGCTATTAATGCCCCAAAAGGCAATAACGACAGTTATTACCTGTAATAAGAGCATGATTAATTCATAATCACTCATAGGCTTATCCCTCCCTTCAAAAACGAAGAGAGGCCCAACCTCATCTGACTATCCTAAGTCTATTATAGAACGAACTAATATACGATACAATAAGTATTATATTATATAAATATACGAATAAACTAATAAAAGCTGAGCTAATTCTATAACTAAATAGCTCAGCTTTTTTGTGCCTGTTATTCCAATATAATCATCTATAAATCAAAATTTTACTGACTTTATCGCCTTTTTGTTCAAATTGTATTCCGTGCATAATATCAGTCCGATAGCGATATTTCCCATAAAACCATCGATTGTTAGAATCCACTAAATCAGGTCTGCCATATACATTAAGGACCTTTCGCATAGAGTCGCCTACGGCAATACCTCTATGTGTGACGGCATCACGATTCTCAATCATCATATATGTAACGATTGGCCCTACGCCATCCATTTTTAAATTTCCAAATGTAACACCACCATAAGTAATTCCTCTACTCGTCTCTTTAGTTGGTTGACCTAGACTAGCTTTCACGCTATCAAATGTATTGCCTAAAGAAACCCCCAGAATCATCATATCCTCTTCTGGCAAGGTATCCCCTACAATTTGCCCACCCGCATAATGAGTGTATTGCTCAGCTTTAGGCCAATCATAAGACTGCTTTGCTACATTTGTTTCAAGACGGTCCCAAGTTTTACTCAGCCAACTTGCATCTGCCATATAACTATAGCCACTTACCAATTGCAGACCTATAACAAGCCCTGTAATCAAATACTTTCTTTTCATGTTCTCTCTCCTCAGCTAACTTATAAACAACTTAAACTAGTGATTTTTATATAATACTGTCTAAAAGCTGATGACATATCATGCTAATGATTGCCAATAGCACTGGTCCTATAATAATACAAGCTAGCATTATAATCGTGCCGTATATGAGCAAACATAATTTTATAAGAAACTCTATGCTATAAAAGATTAGCACCCCTACATGGGATCGTTCTTTTAAAGAAATGAACCAAGCTTTTACTCTATAGTACACAGTAGGTTTATCAAATGCTGGATATAGTTTTTTACACCACAAAATGAGCCACGGCAAAATCCAAATATTCCCAAAGGTAAATATCAATACTGGAAGATAATGCCCTAATGGGTACGCTTCTAATACATATCGATCATAGAGTAATTGATAGAAAACCCAAATAGAGACTCCCCAAATAAGCAAAAGTATAAGCTTTAACAAGAGCCCTAAAACAAGTTTAGTACTCCACTTAAGTCTATCCACGGCTTTAACTATTCTAGTACTATTCATAAACTATCACGGCTCATCATCGTAGGCAATACCATAGGCTTTTTTATACATCAAATTAGGCAATTTATATTTTTCATCACCAAATTCGGCAGGTAGAATCATAGCTTTTAGATTTTCTGCATAGATTCGTTGTTGGCGATTCTGCCCATTATTGTAATAGGTACCACCATCATTAACAGTTCCAGTGATTCCTGAGTTCCCTTGTTTTGTACGCCAAATAGAGATATACGGTATCTTATTGCCTTGTTTTAAAGCTTGATCATGAGCATTAATTAAATGGCGCAAAGAACGATCCATTTGGTAATCGTATTGTACTGAAAGTCCTTGAATCATATTAGCAGCAGGCATAGAAACATAGATGACCGCTTCGATACGACGATGACCATTCGGTGCCGTTACAGGCTTAACAGATGAAAGGTCCAAATATTTTCCATCCCCTCGTCCAGAGTCAGCACTCGAATCGATGTGCTCAAATCGCTCTGCGTTTAATAAGTCAGCCTGTGATACGGCTTGACCTTTCATAGGCAATACGAGGCAGGCTAATAACCATAGTGAAAGTAAATATATGCGTTTCATCAGCCACCTCACTGCACCACAATATCGTCAAATGCTGCTGATACACGGACATAAACATAGCATCCGCTATATCATACATAATAGTGTTATTACGATTAAGTGGGAACTTACGCGTATCATTCACATAATGCATTGGCTTCGTCGCCCCATCAAAGGTATACTTCGCCACATCTACCTCTGTCATAGCTAAACCAGACTTACTTTCACTAGCCTCAATCAAAGCCATCATAGATGGACTCGGATTCATTATACGAGACGAATGAATAAGGGTCGCTAACGAATAGTTAGTATCATAATCCACGGTGAGCTGTCTCTCATCGATAGTAGATTGATAAGACGTATCCATCACTACATAGTAGGTCCCACGCAAGGAATACTGTGGCGGTGCATAGCGAAGGGCCTCAACGGAATAGGTGTTCAAATAGATATACAAGCCACCACTCTCCATAGAACCATTCATCAATCGAGTATGAACCAACTTGAACTGTGGTGACGTCTTCAACTCTTGATAGGTGATTGCCTCTGTAGGCATGGTGAAAGCCAGCAACACAAGGGCTAGCATTAAATACGTTGAACCATAAAAACCTCTCTCAAACTAAACAGTCAAATACAGCTTATTTACTCAATAGCTTAATCCATTCCATATACCATGGAATAAAGATGGAACTATTTTCAAGACTCTCCTTATATGTCCCTTCTTCTCGCCATTGTGGATCTTACGTAATCTTGCAGCATCATCAAAGCCTACGTATTCGATCATATCTCTTAGCTGCTTATGCGTATACGATGTTTTACTTTCATCATAATTAATACGATAACTGTAAACGTAAACAGAATCTCTCACAACATGACGGAGATAGGATTCACGATTAGGTTTATAGGAATCAACCAAAGAACCTGCAATCCCATTATTCCATACTACTGCGTATTGTGTAGGTGTTTCTAAATCATTATATTTATGTAAAAAATATAGTATTGGAATCTTAATAATCGTTACATCTTTCTTTTTGTCCTTAATTGAGCTACGTATTACCCGTATTTTAGCTCCTGTATCTTCATATAGTCGCACATCATACACCCCATCTTCAACGGTTTCACTGATTAATTTAGCCGTTTTAGGAATACGATAGCTATAATTGCCCCAATGCTCAATTTGGCTATAATTATCCAAGCTAGATAAAGACTCTATGGATGGAATAATATAATTACTCATCACCACCTCAGGTGCTTTGTTTTGATATGGATCTTCTGTATTAACCCAGCCACCATAGGTAATTCCATACGTTGTCTTTGTATCATCCGGAGTGAATTCCGTATACATTATACGAGAATTGTTTGACATGAACTTCCAAGATGCATTCCTCAACCCTGGATACGTATATTTTCCTTCACCTTCAGCATATTTACTAAGCTCTTTACCATGAGGTGGTCCTACTACTAAAAACGAACTGAGACTACGAACAGCAAATAATGGCCATTTTCCAGGCTCAGTTTCTATCACATCACCACGGAAGCTAACATTTGGTACGGATAATCTGATATTTTTATCCCCTTCATGAATCAATACCACTGTAGACTGCGAATAATCTGCAAGCTCCAAAGCCTTAGCAAAACCAGGATGTTCCAGATTTAGCTTATCAAGCGTAGATGGCGGATTTTTAGGATTCGATTTTGCAAACTGACTATATGACTCTGCCTCTTGCTCCGCAACTTTATTAATATGCCGATAATTCTCATACGCATTAGCAGGAATACTCGCATCGGCCCCAGGCACAGGTGGCTGTCCTTTTGGCACTTCGATCTGCACAGCACTTACATTTATGGTGAAAGCAGTTGCTACTGCCATCATAATTACACTTTTACGTAACATAAAACCCTCTCTTTTTTTCTTCTCACATTACAATAAAAATAAGCACAACCTTATTAGCATAAGTATACTATGCAAATAAGACTGTGCCTATTATTAATAATTTTATAATTTAGTATATATGAGTTACTTCTAATTGATATTTATAAGATTGATATTTATAAGATTTATCTCCATTTGACGATATATATCTTTATCCCTATAATATAAGTAGATAGTCAGACGAGTAGTTGCGTCAGGCTCATCTCTAAACTAAATGAAACATGTAGAAATGGCCTTTTTCGTTTTTATCTAATTTCCGAAGAAACGAAGGGCTATTTTTGCTATTTCTAGACAAATAAGGGTTATAGGACAAAAAAGTGTTGCTAAAAAGTCTGAAACTCCTTGATTTTACTGACTCAAATGAGGTTTTATCTTTCTAAAGAGATATTTTTTTTAGAAGGAGTATAATTATGAAACTAGTCAGATGCCCTAATTGTGGTTTCGTCTGTAAGAGAAATGGTAAAAACAAATGCGGGTTCTCAACGTTGGTATTGTAATCAATGTTCTTGCTCATTCACAAATAAAGTGAATAAAAACTAACAATAATTTACAGATATTTTTTTGGATTGGTTATTTGGTAAACACACACAGTTAGATATGGCTGGCGATGGACGTTCATTTCGTAGAAAAAAACATCACAGTTTTGGGAGCTTTTGGCCATTACCACCAAAAAGTTGAATCATCAAGTAGTGTGGTATTTGTTGATGGTATTTATTTAGCTAGAAATGCTTGTATTTTTAATCTGTTGTAATGAGACGCATGTCTTAGGCTGGTATGTTTGTAGATATGAGCATTCTAAGGCTTGGGAGGCTTTATTACGACGTATTTCATCACCTATAGTAGTTATATCCGATGGTGGTACCGGCTTTCAAAAGGCATTAAAAAAAGTTTGGCCGAAAGCCAAACTACAAAGATGCTTATTTCATGCATTTCAACAAGTAAAACGCTATACAACAATACGTCCTAAAACGATTGCTGGTTGTGAGTTATATGGAATTGCAAGGGATTTATTAACAATACACACGCAAGATCATGCTATAAAGTGGGTACAAAACGTTATGTCATGGAAAGTACGACATAGAGTATTCCTATCAGAAATAACAGTTGATGAAAATGGTACGATACGACCTAAACATGAACGACTTATAAAAGCAGAAAATTCCTTAGTTAAATTGATTAACAAAAGATGTTTATTTACTTACTTAGATGCATCGTTAACATGTGCCTGCCCAGCTACTAATAATCGTATAGAAGGTGGTGTAAATGCTCAGTTACGCACTATGTTACGTAATCATAGAGGAATGTCTATTGAAAGACGAATAAAAGCGGTGTTCTGGTGGTGCTATATGCACTCACCAAACCCGCTTTCTAATGCAGAAATACTTAAGGTTATGCCGACCAACAAGAGTATTTCTGATATATATCATACCATACATGAACAATCTAGGTTAGAAGCTTCTATTCCGACTTGGGGTGATGCTATTGTTTGGAGTGATTTGCATAATTATGATCGCTTATTTACCAATCTTTGGGACTGAAATAGCAACACTTTTTGTCCTATAACCCACAAATAAGCGCCACAAGTGCTCCGAAGGATATCATGACTGATAAAATCCCAAGGATAATCATAATGATTTTATAACCACTCATAAGCACCCCTCCCTTCAAACGAAGAGAGGCCCAACCTCATCTAACTATCCTACAATTATTATATAGCGAACTAATATACGATACAATAAGGAACGAATAATAGAGATATACAGATAAATGCATAGAAAAATCCCGTCATTGACGGGCATTTTTAGTTCCTACTATATATACATTCTCCACGCTCCAAAGAAACTCCTCTTTGTATTTTCTCCAGTTTTTATGGATAATTAAACTATACTTGATATATGCCCCGCAAGTAGGTAAGGGTGATTTAGTATGTGTCTCTAACTAGTTTGTAGTTTAGGGAGGTGGCATATGGATTCTTTAACTATTATATGGGTTATTGTTTGTGCCTATTTATTACTGAATTTATTGGTCGGCGTGTATTGTCATATTCGGGTAAAAGATAGTACTGACTATCTTCTCGCAGGTCGTCGTATTGGGGTTCTTATGACGGCAGGCACGTTAGCAGCTACGGAGATCGGTGGCGGGAGTACCGTTGGTGTAGCCGCGAAAGCGTATGGTTCTTGGGGTTTATCTGCAGGTTGGTATGTAGTCTCTGCAGGGATTGGGGTTATTCTCGTTGCTTTTATCGCACCGCTTTTACGTCGTGCTATGGCAACAACAGTACCAGAGATTATCGGTCGTCGCTTCGGTGGCTCTAGCCATTTAATTACGTCCATTCTGTCCATGCTAGCAACGATTACATTAGCCGGTGTGCAGATTACTGCAACAGCAACCATTATTAGCGTTCTCACCGGGCTTTCAACAGAGCTCGCCATCCTCATCTGCGGCGCGGTTCTCGTAATTTACACCATGTCCGGCGGCATGTGGAGCGTAACGATGACGGATGTTATCCATTTCTTCGTTCTCGTTGGGGGCTTCTCCCTCGCTGTGCCGTTCGTATTGCACAATGTGGGCGGCTGGGAATCGGTAGTGACAAAATTACCACCTGAACAGCTCGGCTTCACTAAGGTAGGTTGGAAAACCATCATCGGCCTTATTATCATGTACTTCATGACCTTCTCCACCGGCCAAGAGTCCGTACAACGGTACTTCGCCGCGAAGGACGAAAAACAGCCGTTCTTGGTTCCATCATTTGTGGTATTATCATGGCTCTATTTGCCTTCGTTCCTGCTGTATTGGGCCTCGTAGCATTGGCTGAGTTCCCGAATATCGAAGCGAACAACGCGGTGGCAACGGTTGCACTTAACCTCATGCCTCCAGTAATGGCGGGCTTCGTTATGGCCGCTGTCGTATCGGCTACGCTTTCATCAGGTGCAGGCGACCTATTAGGCGCTGCTACTGTATTTACCAAGGATATTGTGGAACATCATTTTGGTAAAAGCCTCACCGATGCTCAGCTCACTAGATATAGCCGTCTATGCGTGCTATTCCTCGGCATTATAGCCATCGTTATCTCTCTTGTAAGCAAAGCCATCATTCCGATGCTCGTATTTGCTTTTACCATGAGATCCGCTGGCCCATTCGCCGCATTCCTACTTGGACTCACATGGAAAAATGCAACAGCAGGCGCTGGTATTTGGTCCATCGTCCTCGGCTCTATCGCAGGCGTGTACTGGGAATTCGTGGGCAACCCATATGGCATTATGTCCATCATCTTTGGTTCCATCGTCAGCCTCATCGTCTTTGTGGCTGTGGTATGCATTGAAAGATCTATGGGTAAACCACCAGCTCCACCGGCTATACCTGATGATTTAAAAGAATAACTTAAAAAATAATGTAAGAGAACATTCTAAAAGAGTTCTCTGAAAGAAAAAAACTCCTATTGGCTAATCCAATAGGAGTTTTCCTTATTTTACAAGACCTCAACACATTACGTATTATACACATTCATCACAATTTGACGATATATCATAACCTTACTATAATATAGATAGATAGTCAGACGAGTAGTGACGTCAGGCTCATCTCTAAATCAGTAAAAAATTAGGAAATGGCCTTTCTGTTTACTTAGCTACCATGCGGTAACGGAGGGCTATTTGCTTTTTGTAAGGCAAATAAGGGCTACCAGTGCTCCAAAAGCAATGACAATAGCCAGTACTTGTAAAAGGAGCATGATTATTTCATAATCACTCATAGGCTTATCCCTCCCTTCGATGACGAAGAGAGGCCCAACCTCGTCTAACTATCCTAAGTCTATTATAAAACGAACTAATATGCGATACAATAAGAAATGAATAATAGAAATATATAGATAAACATTGAAAAGACCGCACCCCAAGGTACGGTCTTTTTCTTATTTCTTTAGCTTCTTTTCTATCTTGATTCTTAACTGGTTAGCGTTTTTTTAAAGTCTAAATATTCCATCATATTGCGTAACTTTAGATGATTGTATTTAGTTTTACCATCTTTATACGACAATACCATAACATAGGAGTATTCATCATCTTGTATCAAATGGAGTATACGTGATAGCTTACCAGGGTTGTATTGATCCATGATATAGGTAGGAACACCATTATTCAACACCATCGCAGATTGGATTGGTACATTTTGTAACAATAATTTAGAGGATCTATAGATAATATCGTTAAAAAAACACGTTTAGGATATGCAACCATTGGATGATCTTTTCCTCTGTATAAGACCTCTTGTTACAACCAGCCGCATGTCTGGTCCCTCATATACACGACCTTCTGCATGTGGCCCCTCTTTCATTTCTGATTGTAACTGCATCCCCTTAGGCAAACGATAGGTTACATTCCCCCATGTAACAGCATCACTTGTACGATCTACATCATCTATTGGCTGTAGTGATGGTATTACAAAATTAGCCATTGTACTCTCTACCTTAGTAGTAATTGGGTGATTTATATGGCCAAGCACTGCCACATAATTGTGGTTTGGTTGTTTATCAAACGTAATAGCAGCCATCATTAAAGGTGTATTCTCACTAAGATATTTGTCTGTTATACTCCAATTTCCTTTAGTAATACCAGGGTAATTAAAGGCACCCTTTTGTTTAGCCGATTTATAAACTGCATCATCTACAAAGCTTTCACTAGAACTAACAAGCCCAGCAATAACACTGCTTTCAACAGCAAAAGAAGATACCTCATTTTTCTGATGAGCGTCTTTATAAAAACTTCCAGTTACAACAATAGGCACGGTCATTTTAGCCCGATGGTCACCTTCGTGCAGCAAGATAACCGTAGATTCATGAGAAGATATATCCATAGACTTATCATGTGCTTTCTTCCATCGTTCTGCCTGTTCTACACTTCTTTTATTCTCTTCTACCTGTTTATCTAGCATTTCATATATATGCTTGCGCGCTAAAATAATTGCACTCGCATTAGCATTCAGAGCTTCACCATAACGATAGTTCTGATATGCAGTATCTGGAATACTAGCGTCGGCCCTGGTACAGGCGGCTGTCCTTCAGGAACAGTATATTGCGCTGCATCAATAGGCATGGTGAAAGCTACTGTCACAACCAAGCTCAACAAAGTACTTTTTAGTTTCATATACACCTCTCAAACAATAATAGGCACGTTCTCTCATTAGTATAAGTATACTATATCCACGAGAACGTGCCTATTTATGCTTATTGTAATTTTTTCAACGCTGCTTTAATTTCGTTTACTTCAGCCCGTAGTTCTTCGTTGTCTGCACGCAGTGATGCGTTGTCAGCTTGTAGGTCTTTGATTTGTTTTGCCATTTCAAAGCGGCTTGTTTTAAGTGTCGGATCTTGTTCGCCCACTTTGAAAGAAGCACCGATGTTAAACATGCTTCACCACCAACGGTAACACCAGCATGAACCATGGAGTTTTCGTTCGGCTGATAGGACGCACCGATAGCGCCCGCATTTGAGTTCTTGTAATGGCCTACACTAGTCGCAAAGGACCATTTATCGTTTGGATTGTAGTCGAGATAATGGAGGCCCGCTAGTGCCGCAGAGGCAGCGCCAACCTTGGACACCTGACGATCCGTATAGGACTTGGCGTTATTAAGCACCTTGTCACCAATGTTAACCGTATTATTTTCGAGCGTAGAAATGCGATTCGTATTATTATCGACCTGCGTTTTCACTTCGTGCAACTGACTACCGTTGATAGCATCAGTAGACGTCTTGGAAACCTCGCCCTTAGACACATTTACGATTTTATTATTCCCATTATCGAGGCCTTTGTTAGTGAGAGACACCGTTTTCTCATTATCATGGTCCCCATCGGTAGTCGTGATGGTCACCCCGTTATACCCATAATTCGTATTGTATTCAGTGCTGTTCTCATTATCATAGTGCACAATCTTCGTGCCATCTGTACTGAGCTCAGACTTATCACCACTTTGTACATTGCTCATGGTAAAAGTTTTAGGCTCCATCTGAGCCATGTATTTATTTTCTTTTCGATCGAGGATGGCCAAACCATAATCCTCTAACCAAACGAGCTCATGAGTGCCGTTATACATATCAAAGTAACCCGCACCAATGCGCGAATGACGATCATCAGGATGGCCAGCATTCTCTTCTACCGTATCACTAATAGATATACCATCAGATTCGATGCGAATACCATGGTTAATATCACCACCAGAACCTATAAACGTCCCTTGGTATGTAGGATAATTCGTCATCGAAATTTCATAATTCGTAGAACCATCCGCATTCGCACTCCTATTAACCAACAAATTCTCACTATTTGTAGAAACAGTAGAATCTGCATGAACCGTTAAACCATTTGTACTCAACACAGACACAACACCGGCTAACAATAAAAAAACTTTTTTTATTCATTATAATTCCCCTTATATTTACAGCTAGAACCCTATCCATACAAAACCCTATATTGCATGAATCCAATAATACATAACTATTGCTGCTTTAATTACTATAAACAGTCAATGAAACCTCATTGCTACCAAAGAATATGTATTCACCATGACCAATAGAGAATACACCTTGGAATGTATTCTTTGAAAGCTCAGATGGCATTCGATTAAATTGATAGAAGTTATAATAATCAATCATAGATGCATCAGTACCCAATCCAGACTTATCAAAATGACTACCTTTACCAGTAATTGTAATAACTGTAACCATATTATGGTCAAGACCAACGCTAAGACCTAAATCCATATATTTTAAGGTCTCACGTCCACTAACATCACTAGAACTTGGAGCACCAATCAGATCAATTACCTGTTGTCGAGTCATTCCTAAATGTACACCACGAACAGATTCATAATGCTCCTTTTGCAATCGATTAGTTAATTGACTTTTTTTATTCATAATCAAGGTTCTATGCTCACCATTCCCCAACCACTCTAGATGAATAGCTTTTCTACCTTGAGCCTCTTGAATAATAAAAACACCGGCTCCAGGATAACCACCAACAAAATCAGCACCATCAACAATACGGCAACCATTAATATATCCGTTAGAAATACTTAATACCTTATTGCCACTAGCATCATACCAATCACCAGCAACTTTTTGAGAAGCACGAATAACTAAATCTAATGGCATTTGAGCTGCCTCAACTATTAAAGTAGAAAATAAACAAGCAATACTAAAGCACATACACACAAATAATCTCAATATTGATTTCATATCTAATCTCCCTAATCCCCATATATATAGATATCAAATAAAAAAATTAATCGAATCTTATAATCCCAACAGTACAAAACACATTATTTATCAACACTATACTACATACAGTTAAATAAATAATTATAAATATAAAAACCCTTTTTATAAAAATGAATATAAAATGAAATAGCGAACTTGTAGATTTTTTAAAAGGTAGCCGTAATTTAATGGCCTAAAAATATAAAAAAAGAGACTGTCTCAAAAGCAGTCTCCTCTTTTTGTTTCTCTATTTTTATACTCTGTCTCTTATAATATTTGATCTATACCTCAAAGTATGATCTAATATTTATAAGAAAAAGTATTTATTGTATACGGGGGTAGTAATATGGGGATTATTAACTCAAATCTAACCAAATTAGGTTCTTTTTAAGGAAACGAGAAGCTTTACATTCCAGAATATCAACGGGGCTACTCTTGGGAAGAGACTCAACTAGATGACTTTTGGCAAGACTTGAAACAAATTTATGAAGAAAAATACACATGATGAACACTTTCTTGGACAAGTTGTTATTCACAAAAAAACAAGGAAGATGGTAAGCGCTATATTATTGATGGCCAGCAACGTATCTCAACCACAATTATCTTCCTAGATATTCTACGTACAAAATTTAAAGAAATTGCCGAATCAACAAACAATAATGATGCAAATGACGACTCAGAGGATATTAATGCTAAATATATTGGCCGCATATCGGAAAGCAAACGCGAGCAGTATTTATCTATGGGTGGTGTTGATAAAGAGTTCTTCTTTGAATATGTACAAAAAAACGTGGCGCCATTGATTATAGTGACAAAAAAATTTGATAAAAAAGAAACTTAAACCATCTAACTATAATATCTTCTATGCAAGTAAATTCTTTAATGGAAAGGTAAATGAATTTCTTAAAGATAATGAGTCTAATCAATACAAAGCACTAAATAAACTATACCAAGCCTTAATCAATCAGTTTATTCTTATGACTGTTGAAACTGACGATATCAATGAAGCGTATATAATCTTTGAATCGCTCAATGCGCGTGGTAAAAGCACTAGAAACAGCAGACTTATTAAAGAATCATATTTTACGTGTAGCACAAAGTGACTTATCTAGCGCCACTGAAACCTGGAATACTATTATTGATAATCTTGATAATATAGATCCAACAAAAATTTATTCGCTACTATTGGAACAGTACAAAGCGCTTTGCCTGAGAAAAAGATTTATTTAAAGAATTACGTACAGATATAAAAACACAATCTGATGTTAATACATTATTAGCAAATCTACGGTTTCTATCTAAAGTATGTGCAGCAATACTACACCCTGACGACAACAAGGACTTTGATTTGACTGAGCTAAACGAACGTCTTATTGAGATGCAAAAAACTAGATGCATCCTCATATATTCCTATAATCTTTGCCTTAAGATTACAAAACTACTCTGAAGAAGATATAAATGAGGTTTTGAAAGCGATAGAAACACTAGTAGTTCGTAACTTTGTTGTTTCAGGACTTGTTGCAAATAAATATGAACTTGTATTTGCACAAATCGCTAAAAAGTATTAGCGATAAAACTTGGCCACCTAATAGTGATAGCGCATCCAGTAAAAAGCCAACAAAAGATGATATTCTAAAAAAACTATATTCTCTTATGGTATCAGATGAGGAATTCATCAATAACTTCAGAATCTTCAACTCCAAGAAAAATGCAGTTATACGCTATTTACTTCGTAAAATTAATAACTTTGATATCAACGAAACCAAAATTGTAGATGACTCAAACCGAGTTCATGTTGAACATATTCTCCCTAAGAAGATCAATGATGAGTGGATCAACTTCAATGATGAAGACCACGAAACATACCTATGGCGTTTAGGTAACCTAACTCTATTAGGCCAAGAATATAACAATAGAGCTAAGAACAAAGGCTTTGATAAAAAGAAAGAAATCTATAAGAAATCCGAAATTAAAATGACACGTGACCTTGTCTCCATTGATGATTGGACTACTTTTACAATCGTAAAACGACAAGAAGACTTTTGCTGAAATAGCACTAAAAAAATTTGGCCTAGAAATTAATATTACAATATATAATATTTATCAAATAATCATATAAGCAATACAAAAAGGGTTGTAACAGAATGTAGTCTAACCACATTCTGATTACAACCCCTTTTTAAGAGTGAAAAGCCTTTTTAAGTGTATTTATGATCACCTAATTTTTATTTCTCCCGTATTTTTGTTTTTCCCTATAAATTCTCCTCCTTTTCTCTCCCCTTTTTAACCATACTTTCACCACCTAACTAATCGTTATCTCGTTAGGTCTC